>ERZ1030949.5-NODE-5-length-277002-cov-16.944784_pt1 | contig 277002 bp, 174 predicted proteins | sample MGYA00517297_ERZ1030949 | MGnify/ENA primary metagenome ERZ1030949 (study PRJEB33718, sample SAMN03159698) | human skin metagenome | collected 2014-05-20 | study: EMG produced TPA metagenomics assembly of the PRJNA266117 data set (Human skin bacterial metagenome...
GTTCGCAGACCTGCTTCTGTATCCCATCACACCAGGCATTAGCACCCTTACCAAGCGTTGACCCCATACCCAGCTTGAAAGGACGCATTTCTTACAATGCCGTCTATGCTTCATCGGAGAAACCGCAATTTCAAGGGCCTGTTGCTAAAGGACACCCAGCCTCCTGAGCCGCCACCACCTGATGAGCGTGCTGCGCCTTTCGCTCGATTCATACAATCTGACGGCAGCTCCTGCACACTGCATACTACATCCGAGCAGCGCTCTACTTCGTCCCAAGAAGAGGCCTCTACATCTCCGGGTATCGTCACGGGATTGGGTTCCTCTACTTCTTCCTTGCCTCATTCACACGATGCTGTAACCCAGCGAATGAACAATCTGGATCTTGGTTCAGGTCAACTGCCCCGTCTGGATCTCAGTGCGTCTAATCTTCGCACTTTGGCAGATCTTGGTGCAGGAAATGGGGGCACGGTGACTAAGGTACTGCATATACCCACTGGCATATTGATGGCGAAAAAAGTCAACTTTATTGATGCGAAACCAGAAGTGCGGAAGCAAATCCTACGTGAGCTCCAGATTCTCCACGAATGCCGCTCTGAGTATATCGTTGGGTTCTATGGCGCCTCTCTCAGTGATGTTCATATCTTCATGTGCATGGAATACATGGATATGGGATCACTGGATACCATTTACCAAAAGCATGGCCCAATCGACGTGAAAATCTGCGGTAAAATTGTATACACCGTCGTCCATGGCCTTTCATACCTATATGAACAATTCAGGATCATCCATCGTGATGTAAAGCCAAGCAATATCCTAGTGAACCGTCAAGGCCAAATCAAGCTGTGTGATTTTGGTGTATCGGGTGAGCTTATTAATAGCATGGCAGACACATTTGTTGGGACGAGCACTTACATGAGTCCTGAGCGGATCCAAGGTGACCAATACAGCATAAAGTCCGATGTATGGTCCCTGGGTGTCACTGTCATTGAAATTGCGCATGGTTGCTTCCCTTTTGCCATTGAAATGGAAGATGATCCTGACGCCACTACACATGCTGCTCCTAGAGGCGTGCAGGATGTACGCTCTCTTTCTATTCTCGAGCTATTGCAGCATATTGTGCATGAGCCTCCACCCAAGCTTAATCCAGATGCAAACTTCCCGCCTGATATGATCGATTTTGTGACAGTATGCTTGTGTAAAGATCCGGTCAAGCGGCCCACCCCTATGGAGCTCCGGAACCATCCTTTTGTACTTCAGGGGCACCGGTCTGATGTAAATATGGTGGAATGGGTTATGAGCCTGTCTTCCTCGAAAGAGTAAAAGGAAGGCACATAGCTTCACTGAATTCCATATATGTGCTTACAGGGCTCGAGTTACCATCCATGCATTCTGAGGTGGCATGTATATGGTGTACCTTTCCATCTTTGGTTCCAACAATGATTGCTTTACTACAAGAGATGTACCCTGAAATTCTCTGTGATGTTTGCTGATTATGATACGATACGTTCCCGTAGACAATTTGCAATGTTTCACTTCTCAGATATTAAAAGTTCGTTATGCTCAAAAAACTGCGGCGTACAGAATCAAAACTCTGCGGTGCTGAATTCCGGAGGCTATTGCACTGCATTCTCACTATCGGTTGCTTTGGAGCAAGAGAAAAGCCCAGAGCGTAATATCGTATCTTGGCAATTTTGCATCTCTCCAATTTTTTTTTCTCGGATAAAAAAATGATTGGTCCATGTATACCAGAACACTGTTTTCTAATTGGTGACTTGCAGCGCCGCCTGGCAGTTTGTTGCTTTAATCTCCGCTTCCAAACTAAACCTTAAAAATTACGCCATTTCGCAAGGATAGCTACCATTTTCTGATGACGGGGGGTACACCAAGCCGACCATCATGAAACACATGCAACGCCGTAGATTATCGCGATCTACTAGCTCCTCCTCCTCCTTTTCATCCTCCTCGTCTTCATTAACGTCGGATACCTGGCGGGACGATGGATTAGATGTAATACTGTCCAAGTCTCTCTGGAACAAATCAGTCATTTCTGATGTGCCTAACCAGGATTTAAATGATATCCTTTCACAGAACCCCGTGTTCTACACAACACAGCAAGAAAATGATGTGGAAACCTGCATGAAAATGCTCATCCATGACGAACGGTGCCCTGTAGCAGGTGCCAATGTGTGTGGCCTCATTTCCACCCTGTGTCATCCGGAGAACGGACCAGCTTCACTTTTTACGCAGATCTTTCTCAGGAATTTCCGAACGTTTTGCTCCCCAAGAAATTGTCTAATGAGCATCATACAAAAATACGAAATGGCAGAGGACAATGCCCACCGAGAACGTATCCTTAGCATTCTCGTCGTATGGGTTCGTGATTATTGGGACATGGCACAGGACTCTCCCATTCTAGTTGACTTATTGGATTTTTCACACAGAGCTTCTCTCACTTATCAATCAAGGATTTTCCAAGAGCTCGAATTCACAAGCAATTGGCTTCTTCGCTCAAGACATTTACCAACATCACCACAAGTTTACGACATCATGCAACACACGTTACGAACCCAAGGATCAAGTGTGCCACCTCTCCCCATTGTCTCTCGTTCCTTATTGAATGCATTAAAAAACTCTTCTTCTATATGGGAGGTACCCATTTTAGAGTTTGACCCATTGGAACTTGCGCGTCAAATCACTTTGTGTGAAAACACTCTCTTTTGTGCGGTTGATCCTTTTGAGCCCATGTATCCCGTCGAAACAGACGTTCCGGACTCTTTTTGTCCACAATATATTCGAAAAATGACGAAGATGTCGACACAACTGACGAGCTGGATCAGTCAATGCATTTTGCGTGAAACCAATTTGAAACAACGCACACTAGTCCTCCGCTTCTTCATCTTATTTGCTGAAGCGAGCTACAAGCTACAAAACTTCAATCTGTTAATGGAAATCTTAGGTGCGCTTGGCTCAAGCAATCTTCACCGACTTAAGAAAACGTGGAAAGGTTTGCCTCCCCGCAAGATTGCCAAGTTTGAGTTTTTGAGTCAGCTAATGGATCCTGCGCGCAACTTTAATGCCTATCGCACCTGCTTACAGAACGCGCAAGGACCAACTGTACCGTTTCTTGGTCTGATTCTGACAGATATAACATTTGCAAAAGAAGGCAATCCTGTTCAACGTGTGTTTCCTGGCTTTGATTTTCCTCTAGTTAACCTCGCGCGATTTTACCAGCTGAAGCAAATTTTACGCGGCTTCCAAAAATTTCAGAAACCCTATTCAATCTCACCCGTGCCAGAGATTCAGACTTTTATTCGAGGCATCTATGATGATGGACGGCATCGCACACCATCTGAATACTTTGCCGAAAATGAGCAGTTCTATTATCGCAGTTTGGAGCTAGAGCCTCGTATGGCAGCGCCTATGAACGTGCCTGCTTCCCCTCGCTCGCCAGGCCCTCGCATGTTTGCACGCACGCTGACTGCTCTACGAAATTCATCCGAGACACTTTCTTTGTCTGTGAATAATCGTTCTGACTCGCGCAGTCGCTGAAGTTGCATTTTTGTATATTATTGTACGTGTACACTCGCCATGTTCGTATAGAGCTATGTAACAGATACCCATCGATGACCTATCTCGAAGATTGACCAGCCAATCATACTGCTGGCGGCTTTTCGAGCACAGCGAAGGCCTAGGCCATCACAAAAGGCTTGCCAGCCATCTGTGCTAAGGATGTGCCGGGCCGTAGCAAGTAGACTAAGTTTCACCTGCCCGTTGGCAGTACTGTGAAGCAAATGGGTTGGCGTTGTTTGCAAACGTGTTTTGAGAATATCGAACGGGTGTGTCAGGATTGTCGCCAGTGTTCCTGCACACAGTCCACTGGTGCTTACAACCCACCAAGAGCCAGTGCCGGTGCGTGAAAGACGGCCTAGCCATGTCTTGTGCTGTTCATAGAGTGCAAGGTACAAGCCTGCATAAGGTGCATCTCGCAGTGCTGTAGCAGAAAATCCACGGAAGAGCCCTTTCAAGCCACCGTCTTTGTACAACGTGCGAAAAGAAGTCCATAATGTAGGGTATGCGTCCTGAGTAAAGTGATTTGATTCAAAGCGTGCTTTAACGATGGAAATAGGATTAAGAACTAGTCCAATAGACACTCGAGTTATTGCTCCTGTTAAAACATTACCTGTATTAGAGAGACGCGCCATTGTCGATGTTTGCCCGCTCAGCGATGCGTTCGTAGCGCCACGGATGGATAACATGGGTATTTGCCATTTTGCAACGAACCAGCGCAGTTGATTCAAGGTATAAAAGTAAGCTGCAACACCAGGTACATTCCGTGCTATAGTAGGTACTGTTCCACGCCATAGACCACGGTATCCTGATGTGTCAACCACCGACTTGTACGCTCGCACGAGCCGTTTCAAGGCTGATAATGGCGCTTGGTCCACTGTTCGTTCTTGCTGCATGCGTGTCTTGAGCAGGTCCATGGGTTGGAGCAAGACACAAGATGCAAGTCCTGCAGTGCCACCCACACCGAGCGTTTTCCATGCAGGGATCGAGCGCTGCCTGTCCCCATTCTTGGAGGACATGACGGCTGCTTTGATCGGATTCTCAAGTGGAGTGGCCAGCCGCACCGGCCACTCTCCGGCACGTGATGTGCCCATCGTGGTAATCGGACATGGCCGGCGGCCCGCCCAAATACAATCTTGCTCCCTACAGACCATGTTGTCAATTGCCACCTTTGCATCAGCACGCGCCATGGCGCGTGCTGCACCAAAATACTCGGCGGCACTTGCCATGGCGTCTAGTCGTCACTTCTCCATGTCGACGCGCCTTCTCGGAATTGTAAAGGTGCCGGAGATGGCCGAGTCGATTTCGGAGGGTACGCTCAGTGCTTGGCACAAAAAGGTGGGCGACTATGTTAATGAGAGCGACGAGGTCGCCACCATTGAGACGGACAAGATTGATGTGAGCGTGAACTCGCCGGAGTCTGGTGTAATTACCGAGGTCTTTGCTCAGCCTGAGGACAATGTCGAGGTGGGCAAGGACCTGTTTAAGATCGAGCCTGGTGAGCCCCCCAAGGATCAGCCAAAGGAGGAGCCTAAGAAGGAGGAGTCGAAGCCGGAGCAACCCAAGGAAGAGCCCAAGCAGGAAGAGCCTAAGCAAGAACAGCCGAAGCAGGAGCCCAAGAAGGAGCAGCCCAAGAAGGAAGAGCCCAAGAAGGCTGCTGACAACCAGGCTCAGGACCAGGCCCCTAAGGCTGGTGCACGCACCGAGTCTCGTGTCAAGATGTCGCGCATGCGCAAGCGCATTGCTGAGCGCTTGAAGGAGTCGCAGAACACCGCCGCTTCGCTCACGACCTTCAACGAGATCGATATGAGCTCTTTGATGGCATTCAGGAGCCGCCACAAGGACCGTATTCTGAAAGAGACTGGCGTAAAGCTTGGCTTCATGGGCGCTTTCTCGAAGGCATGCGCTTTGGCTCTGCGCGAGATCCCCTCGGCCAACGCAAGCATTGAGGGCGAGGGTCTTGGTGACACGATTGTGTACCGCGACTATGTCGACCTTGGTGTGGCAGTTAGCACCGAAAAGGGTCTCGTGACGCCCGTTGTCCGCAATGCCGAGAGCTTGAGCATTCTTGAGATTGAGCAGGCCATTACTGAGTTGGGTCTCAAGGCGCGTGACAACAAACTGTCGCTGGAAGAGATGACTGGATCGACGTTCACGATCTCGAATGGTGGCGTGTTTGGTTCTCTGTTCGGAACTCCTATTCTTAACCTGCCTGGCTCGGCTATTCTGGGTATGCATGCCATCAAGGAGAAGCCCTGGGTCGTCAACGGCAAGGTCGAGGTCCGTCCTGTCATGGTCGTTGCTCTGACGTACGACCACCGTCTTCTCGACGGTCGTGACGCCGTGACGTTCCTTGTCAAGCTCAAGCAGTACCTGGAAGACATGCCAACTATGCTTCTGTAGGGGACATACTCATGCCAAATCTATGCATATGAGCGCCAAACAGCCTGAACAAGAGCCGCGGCGTGGTTAGTGCGGATAGCCTCTTTGACGAGTACGTTCAAGTCCTCGTCTATTGCTAGTGGCTTGGTATCATTGGCATCCCATAGCTCCAGATGTTCAAGACGCCCGCCTGGCTCGTTGAAGCGGAGGACCAGTGTGCGTTGGTGCTCGACGGGAGCAGAGCGCGTAGACCGACGTGATCGCTTAGCAGCTGGCCGGGTGATGGCGACATGCAGCTCGTTGGGACGCGGTGCGGACATTTGCGTGATACCCAGCGCATGTTCCAGCGCATCAAGGGTAGACGTGTGCTTTGCACAGAGTCGTTCGAGCTCCCAATCACGACCGCGATCACGACCCATGCCGAGCCGTGCATCATTTGCGAGTTTCTCAGCGGCTGTGCGTTCGGCTTTTAATCGGTCGAGATGATGAAGCGCCTCAGACAGCTCCTTTTTGGCGGCTTCCATTTCATGGACGATATGTGTCGTTTCATCATCGATGGCCTGCATCGAGAGAATCTGCTCATCACAGACCGCCTCAGCCTCGGCTGTCGTCAGCGAGCCATGTGTGCCTTCTGCCGCCTTGATCTTGGCCAGCTCCAGCTCCATATCAGTGATATCGGAAAGAAGAGATGCGGCTTCTGATGTATGCTGTTCTACTGCTTCCCATGGTTCGACAAGTGCATCAGACACCTCGTCAATATCGGATCGAAGACGCCGGACGTTGGTCTTGGCTTCCACGAGCTGTTGCTTGACGCGCTTACACTCCTGCTCGCGATGCGCCACATCCGCCGTGGACAAAATTTGCGGCTCTTGTCCGGTCTCTGGATCATCTTGCAGGTCAGCTAAGAAGCGCAGCTTGGTTTCTTGCTCCAAGTAGATAAACTTGAGTTTGCGGAAATAGTCTAACAGCAAGGCCTCTTCCTGCACGATCGCATCCGGCACGTCGCGGTACAAGTCCCAGTCCAGCTGGAGTTCTGTGTCGGCTAGAACGTCCTCGGGATCAGTGGTGCGCTGAAAACGCTCTTTCAGGGCTTGCACGCCCGGTGTGTCACGGGTGTGTTCCTCTAGGAGTCTGCGTGAGAGGCGTCATACGTACATTCTAGCGCGCTCCAACACACTTTCGTCGCTTTGGTAGCTCGAGGCACTCACTGTAAGAGAAGATTGGCTGTCTGGCACGCTTACCGAAGTGTCGGGAGTGCTCGTGGACATGGCGGAAAGACGCCATTCTTGTGTTGGTGCAACACCTGTTTATTGGCGTCACCCCTGCAGCCACGTGATGTGACACAATTTTGCCCAAGGACGCGCCGTACCTGGTTGCCACTTGAATGCATGCCACGGTGCTTCGTGCCCTAGAACGATGCTGTGTCTGTGACGCGTACTTTTTACCCCGTGATTCAGCTCCAAAGAGACGCACGCACATTGAAGCTTGTGCCCGCTTTGCCGGTCTTGAAAGCGACGAAGTCGAGGATCTCGTCGTCAAGGCTGGCGCTCAGGCGCTTGCGTCGTTACGGGCTGAACACGAAGCTCAGTATGCAAGAAGCACTCTCTTCACCAAGATGGGTGAGCGCCATGTTCCTGATAAGCGCCTCGTCAAGTTATCTGCCGTCATCGGGCCACGTCTCGAGGCGTGCGCACTGGCCTCTGCTGCTGAGGAGCACCGTGCCGCGCGAGTGACATGCCGGGCTTATCTCCAGCGGCTCTGCGTGAATGAGATGCCGCACTGCCCCCAAAGATATCCGATTCGACGCGGTCGTGCACGGACGCGGGCTGTTGCTTTCCATGCAGCGCTCACAGGCGAAGTGTCCCTGGAAAGCATTGCAGCCGACGTGGACCGTCAGCCCTCGCCTTTCCCCCCTGTGCGCCGCCGCCCTTATACCCACTCTATTCATGCTAGTGTGCCTACGTCGGATGACGAGCACGACGTATACGATACATACGTGTAACTATGAGCCTGGCTATTCAGGCGACGCCACTTTTTCCAGCAGGCCACGCACGCGCTCGAACCCACCCAGCATTTCGACGGTGCGTTTGAGGTCGCGCAGCTCACGGATCTCCCGCGGGTAGAGGTACGTGCTTGGAACCTGCCCTGATGGGCGCTCGTTCCCTTCATAGGAGGACCGCTGACTGGGCACATACGGCAACGCATCTGGCTGAAGAGAGGCTCGCGTCGCAGTCGCATACTCCGCATGTACCTCGCCTGTGGGTGTCGGCACGAATTTCAAGGGCTCGTTTTGACTGACGGCCACATCGACAAGTGCATCCAAGGGAGGGTAACTGACACGGGGCGAGCTAGTAGGAGCAGGAGCCGAGGGCGCGGGTGGTTGTTGCCGCCGCCACCGACGCGTAATGGCAGTCCAGAATGCGAGGCGGATGGTTTTTTCGGGAATCCTGTAGCGTGTGCGTATATGGTCCGTATCCAGCGTGACGTCCTCGTATGACTTTGCACGTCCTGCGCCAGTCTCAGGGTCAAAGAACTTGTCATTAGGGTCCGGCACAATGTGCACATAGGCATCGCCTGTCGCAGGCAGTGGTGCTCCGGGGGGGACCTGAACGGTGCGTGTGTGCTGCGGAGCTCGGGGTATGCGCATGCGTGGTCGACCTGGTGTGCTGTGGGCCGGACATCGCCAGCGGCGCGTAGCTGGCGGCATGCCAGTCAAGGGCGGGTCGACACAGTCGAGGTGCCAGTGCAGGGTGCAAAAGTCGCAGCTCAGCATGCGGCGGCCAAGGGAGGCACCGCCCTGTGCAGCAGTAGGACCGTCAGGCAGGGCGCTTTGCCCGCATCGGAAGCACAAGACCGCTGCGCCATGCTTGTCACGCAGCTGGTACGGGTCACGATCTTCTGCAAATCCCTGCCGACTTAGCTTTACAGGCCGCTGCGCAATGGTGTCCATGTACGCACCATCCGGGCCTGTTCCCACGCCCTTGTAGTATGAGCGAATGTCGTCGGGAAGAGCAAATATGCGCGGGTTTTGTGTGTCAAGGTGCTGGAGGAGCACACCAAAGGGTCCACACCCTTCGGGTGCACGAGCCGGTAGCATGCGCTCGGAGAAGCACACCTGGCAAAACCAGCTGTCGTCAGCTAGCGCGCGTTGAGCCCGCATGTCATGAGGTTGAGCTTGGTCTGAGTGTGGTAAGAGCGTGCCGTTCGGGAAGGGCATTTCGTCCAAGTCGAGCGGCGGACACACGCACGCAAAATGAAAACTGCGCGGGCAGCCGTCGCAGCATATGAATCGTCCATGGCCATGACACGTATCGCAAAAGTCGTTGTTCAGAGCCTCGAGTTCGTCCTCCGTCGCTCGGGGCGTGACACCCAGAGCCGCCAGGTCAGCAGCGGACGAGGACGAGGACGACTTGGATGCTTGCTGCTCGATGGCCTCTTCAGTGCGCATTCGTTTTCGGGATGCACGCGACGTGCGGCGCGGTGCGGACGCTGAGCTTTTGGGCAGCGGCAGCGGCACAGGATCATAGAGAGCCGCGAGGCCATTTGACGGCAAAATCTCCGTCGACGGCAGATGAGGCGCTGCGACGCGTGTCCTGTCCTTTCGTGCAGCGGGCCCGTCATCATGGTGGCTCAAGTCCACGATCGGCGGCGTCACGTCCATACACAGCGACGAAAAGGACTACACGTGTGCCGTGGTGGAAGGAGCGAAGAAAACCTCCGCGTCCACCAGGGCCTTTTTTCGTGCAACTCCGATTTCTACCAACTTATAAAGGGGGGCGCTACACGCGCTACACGCGCTGGGCTATCGTGTCGTGCTGTGGCTTGGTGCGGCCGGCTATGCGACAGGATCCAGGGAGCTAGGATTAGACGCACGCGATCCGTGTCGATATCCTCGGCCTCCCATATCGCCTGCCATGGCATGGGCTGCTGTGTCGGTGAAGCATGCTGCGCCCTGTGCGTCTGCCGGGTCCATTCGTCCCATACAGGCGGAGGCGGCAGCGGACTCGGTCCGAGTGTGTGTAGCTCATGCGCAAGCATAAGCAAGCTTGGCATCGTGCCTCGATCCATACTCACCACATGCTCAACACAGGCATGAGCCCAGCGAGTGCCCAGTTCCATGTAGATGTCCGCGAGTCGTTCAAAGAATGTGCGGGACAGCATCTGTGTGAGCACAGGACTGGTATACAGGGCCACACAAACGCGCAGGAGCCAGTGCATCTGTTGCATCGTCGACGTATCTGCCTGCATGAGCTCGTCACATAGGATCATGCAAGTCTCATGCACGGGCGAGGCCGTGACATCTTCGTTGCTGCTCATTATACGGCGCAGACGCGTCTCCACGAGCGAGACGCATGCCTCCATGCCAGCGGTGCGCACAGTTCTCCAGTGTGTGGGCGACACATTCTCTGCCGTGAACAGGTCATGCATCGCATTCGTATCTTTTTCTCCCTGCTCCAGTGCCTCGGCGAATTTTCTCGGCACATCCGACAGCATCTGTTGCAGAATGTAACGGACCTGCGCGACGAGTATATCGGACAAACGCGTTTCCAAGATCGCGAGATGGGCTGGGTTATTCTGTACACATGCCTTTAGCCTGTCACGACACGGCCATAGCGATTCGAGCCGATGTTCTCTTGTTATAAATTGCAAGACCGAATCCAGTTCTGAGCATACACGCCGCACAAACATCTCGTTGTAGTGATAGATGTCCGACTCATGCAGCGTCTCCTGCATCGGCGGCGGTTCATATGTCTGGACGAACACGGGAACATGCGCATAAAAGTCTCGGGCCGCCTCTGGCGCGATGGACAAATTTTGTGATCGCGGCGCTCCCAGCTCGAAAAAGGCTTTGCTCAGGTGTGAAAGGATGCGTGAGAGACTTGGTCGGGCCCACAGCTCATGTGTATGATGTAGCGTTCGCGACACGGATCTCACAAGTCGTTGCAGGCGGTCCGCATGATCGCACTCTCCCTCCGTGCATGTCCGCAGGGCCGCCTTGACGCGCTGTGCGTGAAAGTGCGACAGCGCCGAGGCAACCGACACATGCCGCAACAAGATGTAGGCCAGCATCACATCTAATACGTAGGATGTGTGCATACCAGCCTGCTGCATGCACACGTCGATGCGCGTGAGAACGTATTTGTGCAGGGCCTGAACATCGGCCCATTGTGAAGCCAGCATAGGAAATTGCTGTATGTCGAGCCTTTCCTTGATCCATGTCCAGGCCTTGCCCGCGAAAATAATCGACCAAGCTGCCTGTAGAAATGCGTGTGATGTGAGAGCCGAGCGAATCGTCTCTGGCGCATCAGCGACCAACAGCATGGCGGCCGCCGATTCGACGTCAGATGCCTCTCCATGCAATGGGAGAGCTTCACTCGCACGACTTGCATGCTGACGTGCCACATCACTGCTGGTACTTAGCAGCATATCGATGGTTTGACGTAGTACTGCGAGCTGGTCACTCATATCGACGACCGTACGCGAGACGCTTAACAGGTCGTGAAAACGATCGCCTACGAGCGTTCGCACTGCCTGCTGCTTTGCGTGTGCCTGCTGCGACAGATGTTCAGCATATTCTTTTATGTCGCGCACGTTGTGCTCTTCAAAGAGGCGGTCCACATCACATGGCAGCTTCTCCGCCGACCCGAGGGGCGGCGGTCCTGTCATGGTCAGGTGGAGGCAGAAGACACAATGCTGGATCCACACCGTGGCGTGAGAAAAGTAGGACCTAGGCACACACTACATAATGCCACAGCACGAGTTTTGTTTCTTGGCCGACTTGTAGAACATTTTGCTTTGCTGGCTGAGGGAGCCACTCTTCTCCACGAGCTTATCGAGGTCTTCACCGCGCTGGAGTACCGAGTCGATCGTGTTGTGCAGCACGATCTTGGTATCATCCAGTTCCTGCTGCACGCGCAAGATCGTGTCAGCCTGACGGGGGTCTTGGTACCGCGCAAGGTAGTCCTGAGCATATGGGAATTCGCTCATGCGCACGATGCCCTCGCCCTTGGACGGGATTTGGCCGGACGCCGCCAGTTGCCTTGCCTGTGCCTGCCAGATCGACTTCGGCAGCTTGACGAGAAACTCTTCGAGCACTTTGCCGAGCAGCGAGTAGGCCACACGCACGGGGTACTCGCTGTCAGACACCAGCACGCCGCTCACGCCGTCCGCGGCAGGCCGTGCGTGCACATGAGCCGTGAAGTTGTTTTCCTGGACAGACTGACGCTGCATCGGCTGCGTGCGCTCCGACACGGTCTTGGCCATGAAGGCCATCATGTCTTGCACGGTGCCACGTTGCATCCACGAGAACGAGTTGAGGTCCCAGGCGCTCACGAGCGGCACAGCCTGCTGGCCTGGCTGGTTCGCGAAAATCAGCAAGCCATCTGTCTTGTTAGTTAGCCACACACATACACAGCTTCCTGCACACGTTAGATCTCTGGTACGTACATGTCAGTGGTATGTCGTCTTCAACACGCGCCTGGGCCTCTAAGCCCAGCGGCCCGACCAATCACACCCCTCAGTATCGGCCGACGCGCCCGCCAAGTTCCACATGGCCCATGCACGGGAAAAGCGCTCAGGCTCGTGTGTGGCCCATGCTGAAGGTCGGGCACCTGGTGGTAGGTGCGCTGCTAGCACTCGTTTGGTCGCAGTTATGGTACATACGCACCATTTTGCCCAAAGTGTTTTTTTCTGTGCCGAAAGAGATGCCGTCGTGGTATATCCGAGGTGGCGAAAGCAGCGCGTCGCCTCCCGTGACGTGCACGCCGATCCGCAGCGGGTATGTGGCTGATCCCCAAGCGTACGAAGTGGATCCATCTACCAGCCAACATGCACAAATAGCCAATGCGTGTGAAGACTTGCGCATGTCTGACACACTGGGCGCCGTGTTCCTGTCCTGCGATCCTGGGCGCAAGGAATGGAATGTGTTCATGGGGCCCACCGGAAATCCTGCTTCTCGAGGGGCCCTGTGGGTACTAGATTACAAGACGGCACCGGACGCATTGCCTGTGCTCGTCCCATTGGAAGGATATCCAGACTCGTATGATTTCCATCCGCATGGTATGAGTCTCTTCGTCTACGACGCGAACCATGCACGCATCTTTGTGGCGAACGAGCGCGCGGCAGCATCAACGATCGAGGTGCTGGACCTTGAGAGGTCGCGCGAGTGGCGCGCCCAGTACGTCCGCACACTGCAACACCCTGTTGGAACGCATATGCCCAACGCGCTTCACGCCGTCGGACCTCACGAAGTGTACGTGTCCAACTCCAAGCTGGTGTCTCATCGTCCTCCGCCACGTGCATCGTACGAGGCTGCGATCGCCGCCCAGTGGGGGAAGTTCCTTGCGCCTTGGCTCTACGTGGCTTTGACATACCAGCCGCTCTTTCGCATATTCTCTTTCCTGGATGACTTGCTGGGGCTGGGCTACGTGTCCTATATTCGCTTCACAGACGACGGCGACGTGACGCACACCATCTTTGCCCAGCGCATCTCCTTTGCCAATGGCGTCGTCGTATCAGGCGAACAGCTATTCGTCGCTGCTACAGGTGCCGCAGGCATCTACGTGTACGATCTGCACAAGAAGGCTGACTCGAATCGACGCACCTATGTGCCGCTGCCATTCCTGCCAGACAACCTGGCTCTGACCGTGCCGTCAGAGCATCGCACTTCCCCCGGTGTTCTCGCCGCCGGGCACCCATCTTTGCCGGACATGAATCTCTATGCGCTGTACTCCACGCCAGCCCAGCGCGCGCCCAGCTGGGTCGCAGAAGTGTGGTACAATGCGTCATCATCAACCGAATACGACGAGGCAGGTGTACCGTTTCCCAGCGTTCGTGCTATGCCGCGCCTGCCGTATGGGTGGCACGTCCAGACGCTGTTTCAGTCCAGCGGACGCCACGCGCCCGATGTGTCGGCGGCCACATCGGCGCTGTGGGATCCGACGCCCCAGGGTCATGGCGCCTTCTTTGTGACCAGCCTGTATGGGCCGAGTCCTCTCTTGTGCAAGGGCATGTATTCGTAAACTATAGTCCATCATCGGGTTCTAGCATGGCTTTGATCTGCTCGCCTTCCCTGCGGTATTGTACATCAGCCACAAGAGCCTCGTACCGAGGATGGCTGTGATCTGGCGCACCAGGGACGCTGGAAAGCGAAAACGACGAACGGCGCGGGCCGTGTGTGTCGGAAGGCACAGACAACCTTGCGTCATCCACATGCGCATGGTCGGTGCTCTCTTCCTCGTCCATGAGGCGCTGCGCCTCTTCCTCTTCCTCGTTGGCGGCATTCAGTTCCTCCACAAGCGCTTGAATCCAGGCATGCTGCCTCAGCTCGACAGCCGATGGGCGCTTTTCGGGATCGATCGTCAGGCACTGTCTGATAAAATCGATACCCAGTGGACTGAGCTGCGACTCGTCTGGCAGTGCGGGCGTCTGCTTCGCCATGCCAATGTGGAACATGATCGCCCACTCATTATCAAGATTATGCCATGGCCGTGTGCCTTTGGCACACTCGAGAATTACGCAACCCAGACTCCAAATGTCCATCGCATTCTCACGTCCCTGCGTCTCGCCCTTGACGACCTCGGGCGCCATGTACATCGGCGTGCCTTGCAAGCTTTGTCCTTGGGCGTTCACGGCACCTGGCTGCAGGAACGACGAGCTTCGGCGGGTGCCGTTCGTGGAGATCGATCGGCGAGACAGCACCTTGGCAGCGCCAAAGTCGACAAATTTGATGACGCCCATGTGGTCCAGCAGAATGTTGTCAGGCTTAATGTCTCGGTGTACGACGCCTTGCGAGTGGAGATACATGAGTCCATCGAGCATTTGGAGCACATAGACTTGGAGCACAATCTCGTCCTCGATGCGACCATGCTCCAGAAGCTGCGTAAGACTACCGCCCTGGCAGTATTCTTCAAAGATGTACACCTTCTCGCGATGCACTTCAATGCCATAGTACTCAACAATGTTGGGATGCCGAAGCATCTCCATCACATTCATCTCGTCGTGGATTTGCTTGAACAGATTTGGCGAGGAGGTCAATTCCTGGAACCGAATCTCCTTGACGGCCATGAGGCCACCCGTGTCGAGGTTCACGGCGAGGTACACAGTACCAAATGTGCCACCTCCAATGAACCGTCCCTGCTGCCAGCGCATCTGGACACCCCGCGATGCCAGCAGTTGCAAGCCGCGGTCCTCTAATCGGGTATCGTCAAGCACACGTCCGATCACATGGCGCTCGCGCAAGACATCCTCGCGCTGCTTGTCACAAACACTAAGAGCGTCCATGCGCCGTTCCAGGAGGTTCATGACTTCTTGGCTGTAGCTTGCCGAGTTCTTCAACGTGCCTTGAGCCCCACGCTTCGCCCGCTTCACTTCCTGCTCCTTCACCGCACTGCTTCGAGCACCCAGGATATCAAAGTGCGAGATCAGCAGCGCCATGCAGCTCGATACCTTGCTGCGCAAGCCGAAGAACTCCTGCTCGCTCAGCAAGAAGATATTTTCGCCCATCGTCATGGTCATGGCGTTTTCCAGGGCCTCGACGGCCCACTTGAAGGTGCGCCGTTCTGTCAAGACACAGTCATCACAAATAAACGCGATCCATTCGACCGACAGCTGCACAAGCGCCGTCGACAGGTGCGAGTGCAGCCGCATACTCTGTATGTACCCGAGCACGCGAGAGCCCTGGTCAAAGGCAATGCTAAAGCAGGCATGAACATGCTCATCACAGAGAGCCTGATCTGCCAACGTGAGGGGCCGCAAACGCAGCATTTGCTGTCGGATCGCTGGCACAGAGTGCACGACCACATCCGTCAGGGCGTACCCCGCCTTGGTCATCAGCTTGAGCTCGTGCTGAATCAGGCTCAGATGGGCCATGCGTTCATACACAGGCACGAGTGGAAACGTGTACATCGATGCATTCGAAGCCTTGCGCTCTTTACCTGGCTCTTCATGAGTCGTCATCGATGCATACTCATGGCCGCCGCTGGGCGTGGCACCCGGTCCATACATGGAAAACTGCCACGCCAGGTGCTGCTTGCATTGCTCCAGATGCGGGCCGACGCCATTCGCCACGAGTCGAAGTCGCTGCTCCTTCATGTCGACTTCAATCCACGGGAGCGGGAGAGTCATGACACGGCCTGTCCACAAGAAGGGCTCGCGCGGCGTCAAGAACAAGAGGTACTGTGGATGCGGCGGGGCTGTGTCTGAAACGGCCGACGAGATGTCCTCATCGAGCGTCTCCCAACGTGGTCGCACACACTGGAAGACCAAGTCCTGGATCACATGCGGCTTGTCGTGCAGGCTAGGCTCCGCGAGCAAAAACACACCGCGCTCCTCAAACGCTGATGTATAGACCAAAAAGTAGTCGGCCTTCAGCAACGTCTGGAGGAAGCCATTCAAGTCGAGCGGTGGCTGGGTCTTGGCCGCCCGTAGCGAGCGCAGGTCGTACTCGGCTGCCGTCTCGAGCTGCGTGCGGATGCGCCGCGCAAAACCAATCAAGCGTCGGCTCCGGACGCGGGCATTGTTGAATACGGTCTGGATCCAGCGCGTCATGTCCGCCACGCTCATGGGTACGCGACCGCCGGTGAGGCGCCCCGTCTTGGGTGGCTCGGCCCTGCCGTGCTGGGCAAGTTTCGACTCAGCAGCTGCCACGGGCACTTGCAGCTCGCGCTGGAAGTAGGTAATGATGCGCGCAAAAATGCGATTGATCATGGCGGCCATCTTGTGGGCGACAATAACGTCGCCGCCCGGGACGACATGCACAGCCGACGCCAAAAAGTCCCACTCGGGTTCGAGAAGATCGACTTCTTTGAAGTACGGGGTGCTCTTGAGGCGAAAAAGAAGCAGGCGGAAGAAGAAGTGCAGCGCACTGCAAATCGACGCGTCAAACTTTTCGTCACTCTCGACCGGCAGGTTCCAGCCGATATCCGGCTCGGGCACGGTCAGCTGCACATAACTCTTCTTGATGCGGCATGCCAGCGCCAAGACCGAGCGCAGATCCTCTGCGAGAGACTCGACGAGTACAACACTCGGCTCGCTGAGTTTGTCGGCGTATTCGAGACGCTGGCGCAGGGCACCCTCGGCCAGCCACATGGGGAAGCGCACGAGCGGCATCACATCGGGCTCGAGCGATAAGAGATTCATGTCGCTGAACATGTGGTGGTGTTCGCGCAGCGTTTCGCGCGCCATTTCGATCAACATACGTAGCCGCTTGAGTGTTCGCTGCTCAAACGCCTCGTTGATATTGCTTTCTCGAAAAATCCGCTCCACGGCCGACGTGTCGTCGTCCGACTCGACCTGGGGCACCGCAGGACTCATCGTAGGCCGTAGCTCTCCGTCAGATGACGTCAGTGTGCCCGTCCACCGGTGCAGGAGCTGTACCTGCGCTTGCAATTCACGCACGACATTATACCATGCCTGGAGCGCAGCGAGTTTTTGTTGGAACGGTGCCTGAGCCCACGCGGGGTAGGCAGCTTCCAGCTGTCGCTGAGATGGGAACAGATCATCCACCATATCCACGCGCGCGAGTACGTCATGCACAGCTTTACACAGCGCCTTGCGCTCGTCTTCTCCTGCTTGAGGGTCTGGTCGGCGGAACTGCATCACGTCGTCAATGACCGAGGGCACGAGCCGCTCGCGCTCTTCTATGACGAGATGCTCCTCCAATTCAGCGTCATCAAACGTGTTCATATGCCCCACGTGCAGCGCACGAACACTCAGCCATACACCATACATCGTCTGCGCTGGCGTGGGTGTTGTGGCATCAGCTGCTGCAATCCGCTTCGTCTCTGATGAAAGTACATCACTCTCCAGCACAGAATGCAGCATCTTTTGCCACTCCATGCGCTTCTTCGGGTCATCCTCTGATGCCACATGATCTAGCATATTGTACTCTGCCTGCGGTGTACTGAGCTGGTCAGGCGTTTCAAGCGGACCATGGGGATGGGTCGGTAGATGCTCCATGTATGACCTGAGGTATTCCATATTCTTGTCCGCCGCCTGGGCCGCCTGGGCCGGCTCACCACGGCGCGCCTCATGACGCCCGTCCCACGCCATCAAAGGATGCCGGTGGTCCCTAGGGGACATGCACGTCAATCGGGGGCCAGAATTCCCATCGGGCAGCGCGCCCTCCACCTTCCTAGGCCCTCTCTTTTCATGCAGGGTCGGCCCCTGACCCCTTTTTCTCCACCTCCTTCGTCATGTACTGGCCGACGGGCAGTGCCCGCCGACTGTCTGTCGAGTCGCAGGGCTTTGCTGACATACACACGGAGGCTGTTCATATGTCGTGTGCGCGTGACGGCCTGCTGTGGCTCGTTCTAACGCGTTCTGCCCTCCTGATTTGGCGCGCTAGGCCCGCTGAGCTGGTCACGGCGATGGTGCGTACGGCGCGCAGCATACATGAGTATGGCGCGAATCTATGCGCTTTGTGGCGCCATGATTCTGGCGCGCTCGTCGTGCGTACCGAGCGAGACACACTTCTCTTCTACGATCTCGTCCAGCCCACGAATATGACTGCCGTGCATGCCCTCTCTGACTCGACGGCGCCTGACCTGGTCCCCTCTGCCCAGGCTCTACTTAGCACGTTTCAGCCAGCTACTGGCGATGCTTACCATACGATTGGAGGCGATCTTTTTGGCGGCCGCATTGCCCTGCAACTCGTGTTCCGCGATGCTCTCCAAGTCGATCCGGGCATTTCGGCCATCGCCAGCATCGACCCTGAGATCCTCGTTGCCACTCGTTCGCCGGCTGCTGTGCAGCTCATACCATGGCCCAGTGCATCCGATGAAAGGCCGTCTGCACCATCCGCACCCCCCATCTTGCTCGCGTCTTTGCCGTGGCTCACGCCATCCCCCCTAGTGCACGCCGAGCATTCCTATGCCACAGACTTGTCCGCTTGGCTCACGGAAGACGGGTGTGCCTATATTGTCGGACAATCGGATGCATGGATCGGGGCATGCGCATACTCAGCAGCGGAGAACGGCGCGATGCCCGTCACGACGGCCGTCAATGCTCGCTTCAGTCTGCTGGCCGTCGGCTTGGAACAAGGCGACATCATCATGTTCGAATTCCACACATCGACCCAAAGTCCGGAAAAGACGCACACGCTCTCTCTCACCCCTCATGACACGGGTCGCGTCACGTCTCTGGCCTGGACGGCCGACGGTCATGCCCTGGCTGTGGGCTACGAGCGTGGCTGGGCTGTATGGAGCATGTTTGGCCATCTCATGACGCACAGCTTCCGAAGCGACTGGCAATCCATGACCCGCGTGTATCGCGACACGTTCCAGTTCGGCACACAGAGCGTATTTTGGGCACTGGGCGGAACAGAGCTTTTTGTGCTGCCCCGTTTGCCACCGGCTGATGCCCCGGTCAAGGATGACGACAAGACACTGGTGTATATTTTGCCTTTCCTCAAGGCAGCGTCAACCGCGCAATTGATGCCGGCAGAGACGGACGGATGCTTCCTGGTGGGCGACACAGGCGCATACATATATCGCGGGAATGAACAGAGCGACGCGGGTCTCCTGATGCCTGATAATGATATTTGGCGCCATGTCCCCTTCCCCCCCGAGTACCTGACATGGCAGTGGCCCATTCGTTACGCGGCTCAGAGCAGCGATGGACGTTTTTTGGCCATTGCCGGACGACGTGGACTCGCACACTACAGTACCGTCTCGGGACATTGGAAAATGTACGAAGTGGCGTCTCAAGCACTCTCATTCTGTGTGCGCGGTGGCATGGTGTGGTTCCAGCACGTATTGATCGCTGCGTGTGACTGTATGGGTGAGATTCAAATTCGCCTCTATTCGCGCGATCAAGCGCTGGACAATGCCCATCTCCTGGACCTTGCGGTGCTCGACGCACCTGTTGTCACGTTGCAGCTCCTAGATACGAGCCTGCTCTTGTATCTTGCCAACAATACCCTTATCCACTACAACATCACCACCACCCGGGAACACGTGCGCCTGATCTTGTGTGGCAGCATCTCATTCGAGGGTATCATCGGCGAGCCTTCACGAGTTCGCGCATTTTCTTGGCTACTGCCGGAACAAGCTGAAGCCCTCCCGACCGATGACTTGACGATGGCGACCTTGGTCTTTTTAATCGATGGCATGCTCGTGTTACTGCGCCCGGCAAAAGCATCTGACGATGACCAACTTTCATACGATTTGCAAGTGTTACACGAACACATTGAGTCGTATTGGACCCCCATATATGCCTATGAGGCCTTGCAACAGTCTTTATGGAGCTTCGATGGTCAGCGTGTGCTTGTTTGGCTGAACCTACTCCAACACAGCGACGCTCCTGACTATGTTTTTTCGGTCGACGATACATACCCCCTATGTATTCTGACTGACCGCGGCATTATCCTTGGTGCTGATTCCCAAGCTGTCGTTAGACGCACGCTTGATACCACTGCCTATCGCTTGCGACTTAGCACCTCCCTTTTTCTCGATCGCATCCTACGTGCATTACTTCAAAGGCGCCGTGTATCGGAGGCCATCCATTCTGCTGCACCGTACGTGCCACTTGAATACTTCGCTCATGTACTTGAAGTGCTCGTGCATGATATTCTCGAAAAAGAAGCGGATGAGTCTACGTCAGCGAGCTTGGAGGACAATGCCCCACTTTTACCAACGGCTCTCGCATTTTTGGATCATTTCGATGTCGCACTGCAGGTGATTGTCCGCGCTGCCCGAAAGACGGAAGTATCGCGCTGGGCCTACCTATTCGATGCAGCCGGACGCCCAAGTGACCTGATGCAACGCTGTTTGGACCGAGGCGATTATGCTTCTGCTGGTGCGTACCTATTGGTGGTCCACGAAATGGAAGACCGTCCCACAAGTATCCAAGCTACAGCCACAGCTCTTGCTCACTTTGAAGAAAACGAGGAATGGGAAATTCTGCGACATGCCTTGAGTTTCCTCCATGGTGTGGATCAGAATGGTGAGACATTGAGAGCCTGTGCCTCTATCGCAGCAAAACTTGTCCGTGGCAAATCGCTACTCTCGATGGAAAATGATCTGGAAGGCGCCCAGGATGTTCCACTCTCACGCACACCTTTCCATCCCAAACATTCATCACGCAAATACAGTCTCAATGAATCGCCACGCCGACCTTCCAGCCTCGCTCGCAAAAACAGTCTTTCTTCTATGCCCCTGTCCCCCGCGCAAAATACTCCTGTTCTGCGTGCATCTTCAGCACATGTCCTCCATCGCGCTGCCAGAAGTGCATCCATCACACTCTCTCCTTCGATGCCCCGAATGCAGGCCAATGGACGTCTCGTGATCCCTGTATCACCTTCGCCTGGTCCTTTGACCCCCAAGCCGTCATAGTCTGAATCCCAGTTGTAAGATTCCTCCACCTCGTAGTCAATTTTGTTGTCTCACTCCCAGTACTTGTTGGTATGGCACGCAACGTTCGTGCAGCTCCGGCTTCCAAAAAAAAGACGAGATCATCTTTGGCTTTCTATCAAAAGAATGAAGATGCAAGCCAAGTCTCGAAATCAGCACAGCGTCGCCGAAAGCAGCGTGAACGCGAACAGCTAGCAGGTAACAAGGCTGGCATGCAAGAACTGACTGATATGGTTTCAATGATAAAATCAGAAGAGGCAATAACGCCAAGTTCACGACAATCAGACCACACTTTCAAGTCAAAACGCGAGATGCTTCGAAGAGAAAGACAGCGGCAACCAGTTATCCTGGCCGATCTTCATCAAAGTGTAAATCCATTTGCAGCTCTTCGAACACACGCACGAAACACGTTGGACCTTGCACCACGAAAGCCAATAATCGAAAATGATGAGCAAATGGACGCATCGTAACTTGTAAGCGGAACTTATATTCTTCCTATATATTCATATGTATTACTGGTATCATGAAAACGTACAGGAACTTAGGTTCCACGGACCCAGTCTACTGTTTCACGGAGCTTTTCCAGCACCGTCAAAAGAATGACCGTGTTGGGTGCCAAGCGAATCCATGAAGGGACCCAGCCACGGAACATGAACATGGGTCCCTCGCTGCGCATGGCCTTGAGCAATTGTGGGATACCGCTGTCCGTCCCGCGAGCATTCATAACACGAGAGCGAATAACATCGGCTGGTGAGGTGATGGTCGTTGCAACCGTGCCAGCAAGCAGAGATGAAGTAAGGTATTGGATAAGTGAGCCAGGAGCAAATAGTCCAGTGTTCTGTAACGTTTCTTTGAAAAAGTCGTATGAGGCTAGTTGGCTCGAGTTCATCAGCATAGCACGCACAACATTGGGTGTAATGCCACGGAATAGGACATGCGCGCCCTCCTCACGAAAGGCACGCATCAAGCCATCGATAGCCCCTCTGTACTGGAACTTTTGAGATGGCGCACGGAACATGTCGCTGGTCATGCGTACGAGAATGACATCAGCGGGATTACCAGCTACACCACCAGCTGCACCTGCCAGACTGGCGACACTAATCTTGGTCCATAGAGAAGTAGGCTGGGAGGGGTCTGTGTGATGCGACACAAAGGACTTGAGCTCTTCATACGCCGCGAATCGGGTGAGACTGTAAGTCATCTGGCGCAGGATACTTGCGGAAATACCAATGTACAAACCACGGACACCTTCATTTATAAATGTGTTGCTGAGTAACTTCGCTGTTGAAATTTTAGCAGGAGAATTTTGAAGCCGAACCTTGGCCAGATCAAGGGGATGCGTGAAACACACGGCGATGCTTGCGGCGACGCCGCCCAGCCAAAATGGGTACTTTTTTGTCTGCCTCTTTACCACTTCATTTTGCGATGGAATTTGCTTCTGTTGTTCCATTGCCATGCTCACTTCGCAAAGATCACACCCACTAGGCGTCGTTTGGAGAAGAAGCTGCGCGAGACCAAAATTGAAAAAAATGAATGCCTATGAACAAATTTTTTATCTCTTCGCAGGCAGACTTTTATTCGTTCTAGTCACACGATGGCAGGACCACATTATCACGGACTTGGCACATATGCGCTGACTCAGCAAAATTCCGCCGCAGCGAAGGCGGTTTCAGTTGGCCATTGTGAACAACGCGATACGCCATCAATCGCTGGAGCAACGTAATTGTCGTGGTGTTCCTCTATGTATGTACATCCAAAGATTTGCTAATATACAGGCGAGTCGCCGTGCAATCTGATGAGATTGCTAGTGTCACACTGCACAAGCGAAGTCCATTGCTACTCCATGCGTATGTACTCCCGTTCTTGTTCTTGTACCCCTTGCTGGCCTATACGTACTACGTGAAGTATGACGAATGGGTCAAATCGGAGGAATGGACTTTCGTGTACACGGCTGGACTATTGACTGCGCATGCTCTAACGTACTTGGCGACACACTGGTCAGTTCAGGCCAAGGCTCTCTTCACGTCAACCTCTGTCGACGCTGTCGACATGGCAGACTATGTGTGTGTGCTCCCCCATCCACACAAAGGTGAGGGTGAAATGCTGCGTCTTTCTCGAGTAAGGCGTGAGAAGGAACGTGATGAATATTCGTTTGTGTACCAGGCAGACAAGTATGTGCTTGCCTTTCCCGACTCGCAGGCGCCGCCTACCTCTATTACTTCTTCATCGGATATTCGCGAGCGCACATTCCGCCGTGTTATATATCCTCCAGATGCTCACATGCCTATTGGAGATGTTCTAGAATGCAAAGGACTGAAGGCTGATAAGCTTGCACGCGCGAAACGCATCTACGGTGGTAATGCATTGGATATCCCGGTGCCTCGTTTCATGGACTTGTTCATCGAACATGCTGTCGCGCCATTTTTTGTGTTCCAATTGTTTTGTGTGGGTCTCTGGCTGCTGGACGAGTACTGGTGGTCATCCCTTTTTTCCTTGTTTGGTCTCGTTGCGTTTGAATGTACGGTGGTATTCCAACGTCTTCGTACTTTGAGTGAGTTCCGTACCATGTCCATTCAGCCGTATCAAGTCCAGGTTTACCGTGATGGACAGTGGCAAGAACTCTCTACGTCTGAATTGCTTCCTGGTGACTTGATGAGTGTCACTCGTACCAAGGCAGATTCAGCATTACCGTGCGATGTGATCCTCGCTTCAGGCTCGGCTATTGTGAATGAGGCCATGCTCTCGGGTGAAAGTACACCTTTGCTCAAGGAAGGTATTACGCTTCGTAATAAGACGGATATTCTCAATGACCAGGGCGCCGATAAGCAACACTGTCTGTTTGGTGGCACCAAAACCTTGCAAGTGACGCCTGGCGAACCTCTTGATGGTGTGCCTGCGCCACCAGATGGTGGTGCTTTGGCTATGGTGCTGCGCACGGGCTTCGGTACGACGCAGGGCCGCCTGATTCGTTTGATGGTGTTCACCAATGAAAACCGCGTATCGGCCAACAATTGGGAAAGCTTTGTATTTATTGCTTTCTTGCTCATCTTTGCTATTGCTGCTAGTGCATACGTATGGGTGAACGGGCTTAAGATGAACAGGCCGAAGGGCAAACTCATGCTTGACTGTGTGCTGATTATTACGTCAGTTGTGCCGCCGGAGCTGCCCATGGAGCTCTCTATGGCGGTCAATGCTTCGCTCGTCGCACTTGCCAAGCATGCTATCTTCTGCACGGAACCATTCCGTATTCCGTACGCTGGACGAGTGGATGTTTGCTGCTTCGACAAGACAGGCACTATAACTGGTGAAGATTTGGAAGTGCAAGGCATTGTCGGCACAAATTCGAATGGCTCTGAGCCTCTGAGAGACACACTTGTGGATCCTACACAGGCATCCACAACAACCAAGCTTGTTTTGGCTGCCGCACACTCTCTTGTTATTGTCGACGACGAGGTCGTGGGTGACCCAATGGAACGCCGCGCACTTGAATCTATTGGCTGGACTGTTAAACCAGGTGATCTGATCTGCTCAAATGAAGCAAAGGGCTCGCAAGTAAAGATCCAGACTCGCTTCCTTTTCTCGTCGGCACTCAAACGCATGTCAACATTGAGCCAATTGCCTTCGAACAAGCAACTACTTGCTGCTACGAAGGGTGCTCCGGAAGTGCTGAAACCTATGTTCGCTGTACTGCCATCAAACTACGATGATCTGTATCGGCACTACACGCGCCGCGGGAGCCGAGTCATTGCATTGGGCTACCGCTGGATGGATGCAAGTGCGGCGCGTTCTATCAAGCGGGAACAGGTGGAATGTGAACTGCAGTTTGCCGGTTTCCTTGTGCTGCACTGCCCACTTAAGGCCGATGCGATCGATTCGATTCAGCAGCTGAACGATTCATCGCACCGCTGTGTGATGATCACGGGCGACAATGCTTTGACGGCTGTCCGTGTGGCCGAAGAAGTGGAAATTGTGGTACGCGAGCCCATTGTGCTGGACAAGCGCGAGGGTGGAGAAGACCACGATCTGGTTTGGCGTACGACCGAGGACAAAATTGTTCATGATCAAGATGTGGACTGCGATTTGCACCGACACCTGTTTGATGAGTATGACATTTGTGTGACTGGTGCGGCTTTGCGTCAGTTTGAGACACAGCCTGCGAGGTTGCGTGAACTCATTGCCAATACGGTGGTGTACGCGCGTGTATCGCCAAACCAAAAAGAATTGATTCTCAGTACACTCCGCTCACTCAACTACATTACCCTTATGGCTGGCGATGGCACGAATGATGTAGGCGCCCTCAAAGCAGCCAACATTGGTGTGGCGTTGCTGGATGGCTCAGAGGAAGATCTCAAGAAGATCACGGAGCACCAGCGCCTGGAGCGTATGAAGAAAGTGTATGAATCACAACTTAACATGATGGCACGTTGGAATCAGCCCCCGCCCCCCGTGCCACCGGCGCTCAAGGCTGCCTACCCCCAGCTCGAAGAAGCACACCAAAAGGCCGCACGTAAGATGCGCTCGCAACGTGCATCAAACCCTATGGCCCAATTTGACTTGTCTTCCATCACCTCTTCTATGCAGGACATGGATGATGAGGAAGGTCCGCCCCAGATCCGCCTAGGTGATGCCAGCGTTGCTGCACCATTTACAAGCAAGCTATCCAATGTAAAGGCGGTCTGCTCAATCATTCGTCAAGGTCGTTGCACGTTGGTGGCTACAATTCAAATGTACAAGATCCTTGCACTCAACTGTTTAATTCAGGCATACGCGCTGAGTGTGCAATATCTGGATGGTATAAAAATGGGTGATTACCAGCTTACGGTGAGTGGTCTGCTCATTACGGTATGCTTCTATTGCATTAGCCGTGGCCGACCTCTTGACCGCCTTGCCCCTGAACGACCCGTCAGTACCATCATCAATGTATACGTGTTTGGATCTATTCTCTCTCAGACAGCGCTGCATGTGGCAACAATGATCTTGATTCAGCGCTTGTCTGTGGAATTCGAGCACCCTGGTGAAGTGGATCTCGAGGCTAAATATACGCCGACTCTCCTTAATTCGGGTGTATACTTGCTCAGCATGTCACAAATTGTATCGACCTTTGCCGTCAACTATATCGGTCGCCCGTGGCGTGAGAGTATTCCAGAAAATAAGGCGCTCTACTATGGCTTGCTAGGTGCGAGTGCGGTGGCATACCTTGGTGCGTTGGAGCTTCTCCCTGAAATGAATGAGTGGCTTCAACTGGTCAAAATGTCTTCTGATTATAAGAGCTGGCTTATTGGGGCTATGTTTGTCGACTTTGTCGGATCTTACCTGCTGGAAATGTTTTGGAAACTGTTTGCTGACCTGCAGCCGAAGCCGCTCATCGTTCAAGGGCAAAAGCTACGCGCACAGTACAAACAGAAGGTCGATGGCTCCGATAAGAAGCGCGATTAGCGTGACACTCGCAAATTCGAGCAATGTCAAGTCTGTGCTTCTGCATGTTTCATGCCTATCATTACCTTAAACTATCTTGTCCATATGCAAGTAGTCCTTTGACGCGTAAAGTCCATTCCATCCTAAAACACTGTGAAAATAAATGTTGGGCATAATATAATTGACTTGGAAAACCCAGGACGGAACCTGGAGCGGTATATTCGAGGATAGTGTCCATCATTACTCATAGTTGTGACCAGAAGCATCAGTCGGTGCCCTCAACTTCCGATGTGTCAGCTGGCTGCAAGAGAAAGGCGTGTCCCAGCAAAGCTTCCGCGCTGGGACGCACCGTATGATCAAGATTGAACGCGCATCTCAAAAAATCGGTAGCTAGGGGTGAAATATCATCGGGCAAAGGTGGTGCTCTGTTCTGCCCGATTTGGAACAACGCCTGCATTTGATCAAGCCGTGGCCATGGGTGTACACCACTGAACATTTCGACAACACAGCATCCCAGGCTCCATATGTCACCTTTGTCCGTATACATACTCTGTTTCACAACTTCCGGTGCCATCCAAAACACACTGCCTTGCAGTCCAGGGAACTTGCCTGACTTGGGGCCGAGCAAGCCACTTTCCACTTTTTTGCTGATACCAAAATCACTGATTTTTACGCCACCCTTGTTGTCTACAAGGATATTTGCACCCTTTATGTCTCGATGCAATATGCCGCCAGCATGAAGAAACTCAAGACCCAACAGAATTTGACGCACGAAATTCTGGACCAAAGGTTCTTCAAATGCACCATAATTACGCAGCAATGATACCACAGAGCCACCTGGCACGTATTCAAGAAAAATGTTGAGGAATTTACCGTCAGAGTGAGAGTCAAGATATTGTACAATGTTAGGATGGTGAATGGACTTTAGCAATTCAATCTCAGATTCAAGAGAATCCACCATCATTCGCCAGCGACGCGTGCAATCGTCATCACTGGGTGGGAGTTCCACTTGTTTGACCGCCATCAGCATCCCTGTCTTGGCATTCATACCCAGGAACACTTTGCCGAACGAGCCAGCGCCGATCAAAGCACCCTTGTGCCAACGCATGCGTGGTTGGGTACAGATCTCAGTTGTTTCCTTGCATTCCACATGCGTCGTTGGATGTTCCAAGACCGTCGAGAGTGATGTGGAATCAAACGAAGGTGAATGCATCGATTCGCGCCGCTCAAGGTCAAGTGTGATCTCATCCACTGTAACCATTGCCTTCGCCATGTCTTTCATGTCTTCGTCAGGTTTACAAGCTGGATACAACTTGGACACGGGATGCAATCGCATAGGCGGCGAAGGCCTGCGACTGTCGTATCCAGGTGAATCTGTTTGATCCGAACACGAGTGCAAGTCATTGCTGTTAGTACTCGGAAAGAAATCAGATAAATGAGAGCTAATAAGTTCCGAGGGAGGACGTTGTCCAAAGAAGTTTTGTACTCGTCGCCGAACTGCTGGAAGAGAGCTTGTTAAGTCAGGCGTGGCGGCCTTGACACGGTTATATGCTGTCGAACGTGTAGGAGAAATAGAATCCTCCGTGCCATGAATTGAATTTCCGCCAAGACCGTTCAGAATACTGAAAGTCGATGCACGCTTCGTTTTAGCAAGCGCATATCGGAATGAATCATTAGGTACCTCACGCTGCGACCCTGGACGAAGTGGCGCGTCATCTGTTGTACGCAACAGGTACAGTCCATGCTGCCAGACGGGTGCATAGTTATGCGGCTGTGAGCAAACAGTCATAAGTTCCATCTCAGATAATACTTTGAGCTGAGCATCAGCATCGGTCATGGCTACCACCCAATGACGCATATATCTGATAAATTCGGGATCCGTCGGGAGACCGAATTTATGAAGTACCTTTGATAAGATATCAGACGCTCGTCCACATTGGCTGACGTCCACACTGCGAGAAGAGCCATCCTCGGCCAAGAATTTTACGATGTGTCGTCGAATCGTTTCGAGACTTTTCACCGGTGCACCTGTCATCGGATCAGTTGTTATCTCGGGTGGACGTTCTTCCGAATCTGTCTCAGGGCGCCGCAAATTATACGGTGCACTAATTTGACCAAGACGTGACTTCGGGCCAAAGGCGCCGCGACCAACCGTGTAGCCCGTGTTTGTTGGATTTGTCGTAGAAAGAGCGCTAGCAGGGCGGCGTACATGTGATGAGCTTGGGCTCCGCGGACCATTTAAGATCGAGGGTGCCGGGAAATCATGAGCATCGGTTACACCTGTTGCTGTGTTGGGTCGTCGCAAATTCGTAGATGATGATGAAGATGGAGTAGTTGACCGCGATCCCAAATCACTTAGCGGCGGTTCCATGGTATGTGTCCGTTGTGTGGGTGTCATTGGATACGCGAGAGGATTCACCGTACTCATGACTCGTGCGGATTGCATAACTCCCGATGGGGGCAATGAGGCATTCAAAGGTAATGGCGAAGCAGTCCGCACAGGATGAGTAGAGAGAAGCGACATTGTTGCACTTCTTTGCAAAGGCGTGTTCGAGGATAATGTCGATGGTGCGTAAGACAACGGAGCGTTTGCATAGTTCATGCAGCTTTCAGCAGTCATCATTGATGAATTATTAGGCGCCGAATTCATGGCGCACTGCTTATGCAAAAGCCGGATCGCTGATATCAGTCGCAGACGATCACCGACATTGGTGATTCCCATTTCTTTCAACACCCCGTGATCCAAGTGCAAAAGTGCGCCGCCATAAATGTCGTTACGCACAAATGCAGACGAATGCTGCCCAAGTTTGTTCTTTTGGAGCCATGCTGTTATTTCACTAAGGCCCCAAGAACGTACCGCCTGGTACGAGACGGAATCAAACGTATAATCCATATACGTTATTGGGATTTTTTATTGACCGGCCAGCGGTTCGGAGATATTATGAGGCAAAGCAGGGAGAACGGACGGGGTGTTGAGCCCAAATCGTACACACACCGCGTGCACGTCTAAATCCCCCGAATGATGACAAAGCACATAGAGTCGTTCGCTAGGCGGCCGTATTACATTGTCGCTCGCCGTGCTGAAAATTAACCCGCATTTTTTAAATACCCACGTGATCATGTGACTTGAGAGCATCTCGTTCATGTGCTAGACTGGATCCGTGCGCATCATATCGGGTCGTACCTAATCATGCCTACATCAGAAGCAGATCCTGTTCTACTATCCCTTTTTTCGAATAGGTTTATGGCTGTGGCAGAGTCTATGGGCAGATCACTTCAACAAACATCCATATCTACCAACATTAAAGAGCGACTAGATTTCTCGTGTGCCATCTTTGCGGCTGATGGTTCTCTCATTGCCAATGCACCCCATCTACCAGTGCACCTAGGTAGTATGAGTTTTGCTGTTAAGTACCAAGCTGATCATTTACATGAACTAGGTCAAGGATCATTTAAACGTGGTGATGTCGTATTAGCAAACCACCCCTCTGCAGGTGGTAGCCATCTACCAGACATGACCTGCATTACCCCTGTCTTTGCCCCAGATCGTGATGAAATTATCTTTTTCACTGCAAGCAGAGGACATCATGCAGACATTGGTGGGATTCTTCCAGGATCTATGCCCCCCAACAGTACGAATCTTTTTCAAGAGGGAGCACAGATCCGCTCCTTCAAAATTGTGTCAGAGGGTGTGTATGACCGAGAGGGACTTGTACGAGTGCTTGTTGAAGAACCCTCTAAGTATGCAGGATGCTCTGGTACAAGATGCTTTCGTGATGTCGAGAGTGACCTTAAGGCTCAGGTCGCAGCCAACCACAAGGGCATTCAGCTCCTGAACGACCTCGTGGAGGAATGGGGTCTAGAGACAGTTCAAACGTACATGACACATATCCGCGAGAACGCTGAATTGTCGGTAAGAAATTTGCTACGGCGTGTAGCGGCCATCCAAAATGCAACAGAATTACATGCTATCGACTATATGGATGATGGATCACCGATCGAATTGCACATTACTATCGATCCCCAGACCGGATCCGCTGTCTTTGATTTTAATGGCACTGGTCCTGAGGTTTGTGCAAACCACAATTGCCCAACATCTGTTGCTTACAGCGCAATTATCTATGCGCTTCGATGCATGGTCTCCGAAGATATTCCCTTGAACCAAGGGTGCCTGGCTCCCATTGATGTCCGCATCCCGCAGGGATCGTTGCTGAATCCATCTGATACAGCTGCTGTGGTCGGAGGTAATGTACTGACGAGTCAGCGCATAACAGATGTTGTTTTTCGCGCTTTCGAAGCTGCGGCTGCAAGCCAGGGTGACTGTAACAACCTGACCTTCGGTACAGGTGGAAACGATGAGACTGGACGTCTTATCGAAGGCTTTGGGTATTACGAAACCATTGCTGGTGGCTCGGGGGCCGGACCCTCATGGCACGGCACAAGTGGTGTACACACACACATGACCAATACACGTATCACAGATCCAGAAATCTTTGAGCGACGGTATCCCGTGTATCTTCGTCAATTTGGGTTGCGTCCAGGTTCTGGCGGTAGGGGACACTTTGTTGGTGGCGATGGTGTGATTCGTGACATTGAGTTTCTGGAGCCTCGCATGCAAGTGAGCATCCTGTCTGAGCGACGTGTACATCGCCCATATGGCCTTCAAGGTGGTGAACCAGGTTCGAGCGGACTGAACCTGTGGATCAAGCAGCGACGCGAAGAAGACGGTGACTTATTGGAGCCTGACAGAGACGGACATTTGCCTCCTCGCGTCATTAATTTGGGTGGTAAGGCTACTGCTCTGTTCGGCATGCATGACCGGATTGTTGTGTACACACCTGGCGGAGGAGGTTTCGGCACGCCAGGGCATCAAGAGGCGCGCCCATCGCCACGTCCGACACCCTTGCCAAATCGCGGCAGTGTCGTGGACTGGCAGTCACGGCAAATTAGTGCATAAATTAGCGACGTCGTAGCTTTTCCTGGATTTCTCGAATCTGTTCAGCCACGCGGTCTGACTCGGATTTGGGCGGGGGCGGAGCACGGTGTGTTTCAGTCCGCCGCTTCGCAAAGCCCGAGCTTGCTTGGGGCTGATTGTCAGAAAGTGGGTAGGGAGATGGTTCGTCGTGCTTTTCCTCGTAATCTGAGTTAGCTAACATCACGTACCAATCTTTGAATTGCTCGTCATAGGCTCGAACGGCGGTACGGGCTTGCCTTGCCACCGGTGGGGCAAGTGATCCCATTCGTGCAAAACACGCTCTGTAAGCCGCAAAAATGAGGGCGATCGACTCAACTAGTGATGAGCATGCATGCATACGTACCCAGCGTGTCACAGCTACAGTAGCATATGCTGTGACGACCTGCTCAAGTACGCGAGTCCATCGACGCATGATGATAGTGTGTATTTCTCCACCACAGGACGTGAATTTCTACACCAACCTTGTCTATACAGTATATAGATTTTCCAGGTCCATGCCGACGCGTGCTTTCCAAACGACCTCCTTGTATCGCAAAACCTCCATCCATAGACTTTCTTCCCATTTAAGGCCTTGTCGGTCGTTGCGCCCCGTGAAAGAAGTTCGAGCGGCCGGTATGACAGGGGAGGGCGTCTTTGGTGAGGACGGACTCTCTTCAGCAAAGGAAGGATCAGACGGAGCTTCAGAGCCTTCCGATTTTTGCATATCTCCAGATTTTGAAGTATCAGGATTAGGTATCGGATCGTTATTAGTTTTCGTCTCTTTCGCTGGCTCCGTGGCATCGCTGTTGGACGAGTCGGCATCAGGAACACTAGGCTTATCTGACAAATCAGTCAGAGGCAAAATAGATGATGGACGAAGCATATCCGATTCGTCCTTGCCTTCAAGCACAATAGCACGCTCCAAGGCTCGAATAAAAGCCCATATAGCACAAATAGCGCGTAGACGATACAGGCAATGCTGCGAGCACAAGAGGTAGCGATTGGATGCTTGTTCGGAGAGCCGGAAATAATGTGTGGGAATAGGAAGCGACTCATTTAGACCAGGAGAGGAAGAAGTTGATTCCGACACTGGCGCTTTTTCTTTGGGGTCATCTGAGGGCAGTGTGCGTGAACGATCCGCATGACCTCTCCGAAGCGTTTGAAAGAGCGAGGGAAAGCTCCGCCGAGTCGTGGGATTCGTTCGAGCAGTAGAATGCAGCCGATGTGTGCCTGCGTCAACCGAAGAAACATGTGGCGTTCCTTCCATGATCGAAGTGACATTTAAAAGAGGCGCCGAACATAATGTGCATGATGCAGCGGGTAATGCGCCATACTCCGTCCGCAAAGCTCGTTCGTCCGGCACAATGCCACCGACAAAAAGTGGCTCAATGACAACCTCACCATCAAGTACCGACGCAGATGCCTGGCGTCTGGCCAGCCACGTAAGACCCGGTGCCTGGGAGAGTCGCAAGCATGGATCTGTATCCTCTTCCATCACGCGACGGATGAAGGGAAGAGACGTCTGCGAAGACAAGCGCACAAGCTGTTCAGAAAATACTGGAAGATGTGGGTAATCATTGTGCCTCGTATAAGATGCAGCACTGGTCGCTGTAAGGTTTCCATTCGCAGACATGGTTGTGTTGATAGATGGATCCTTGGTCCAGTCTTCACCGCGCTTCTGCATAGCGAAGAAAGGGTCAAGCTGCTGCCGAAGACCACGAATATGTGATAAGAATGCAAGAAACTCCTGGTAAGGTGGAATGTTGATATGAATCTGAGGTGCACGCATGGGAGATGTCAGAGACGAACCTTGTTGAGCCGGTTGTTTCCGCAAAGCATCTACTTCCGACTGGAGCGATTTTAGCATTTCTTGGTGATCAGCCATTATGCGCTCTGCATCCTGCAATGAAGCTTCCAGCTCTTTGGAGCGAGTCTCGCTCCGTGAGCGATTTAAACGCTCCACTGCCACCATCTTATTCGCCTCATTAAAAAGAGATGCACTGAGCTCTTCTAGTTCAGCTTCAATGCGCGTCCTGTCACTTTCTGCTTTTCCGCGCTGGGCTGTGGCATCCACCACACGCTCCATCATCCTCTGCATTTCTGACGACACATGCGACTTTTCCACCAGAAGCCCCGTGCTGAGAGCTGATACATATTGGTCACGCTCCTTGCTAAGCTCTTCGACCATGGCCTTGTTGGCCCGAAGACTGTTTTGCGATACAGTCAGCTCGTCTTCCAAATCCGACATGCGATTAATGGCCGCCACAAGCTTTGCATTAAGACTGGACACTTGGCTTCGAAGCTCTGCTTCAAGCTCTTCAGGCTGCATAGCAGTCAAAACAACTGTGCTTTGTGATGGGGACGTCATCATCTTTGAACGCGGAACACTTTCCACCCCCTCATGTGCTACAGCGGCGCCTGGGCCCGCAGCACGATCTTGACTGGATTCCGCTTCAAATTCTTCAGTCACAGGTGCATCTTCCGGAATAGTTTGAGTTTCATCACCGTCTTCTTTTTGTTCAAGTGAACCAATTGCGCCAGACGACGACTGTTCTGGTAGTGAAATAGAGGAGACATGATCGTTGGCGTCGTTCGACACGGACGCCGATTCATTCAATGCTGACGTTTCCAGCTCACTTCGCATATCTGTTTTGTCTGCCTCTTTCTCCTCTCGTTCGTCATTTATGGGGGCAGTCTTATCTACTCGGTCGCGGCCCATGAACAACACAAAAGCCACACGCACCGGAGAAAAAGCAATGTGGAAGTCGTGGCCCCTCCCAACACCTGCTTAGTCAGGAAATGTGCGCGGCTTGGACAAGGCGTGCGTAAAAAGCGTTGCATGCTACATTAAGGACAGAGGGTCTGCGATACCCATTTGTCCCATATATGCGAGGGTCGAAGCCGTGTGCCAGAAGGGTTATCGCTGTAAATTAAAAGGGGACGCGGCAGGGGGCGGATCCAATGCGAGTCGTGAGCGTCGAGATGGGCCTTTTGGACGTAACGTAGCGGCATGCCTGCGATACGTAAGTGACTTGGTAGAGGTGAGTTGGACCATAGGGAATCGAGGAATTGTTTATCATTCATTTCTTGGAGTGAGAGTCGTTTCGCTGGTGGGCGTCCGCGTTTTCGTCGGTGCTGAACTTCGAATTGGAGACCTTCGCGATAAGAAGGTACACCCAAGGCTAGTAGGCGTATATGAGATGGATCAGCTTTGGGTAGATCGGAAGCTGAGTCCGTAGCTGGATGAGGTATATTTGGTGACTCTTCGCGGATTCGCTTAGGAATTTTTGTTTGAGGTGGCTGCTTCATGGCAACATCAAATGCCTCAGATGAAGAGGGCGGCGGAATAGACTGGACGGCCACATGACCCAGCTGTGCACTCTCTTGAATTTGCTTGGCGCGTTGAATTAGTTCACCTTGAGAGCTCGATCGCCGCCGGGTATTTGGCCGTTCTGGTCTCGCCGCTGGTATGGTACGCACACGTTCATGTCTAGTCCCGTCGAACGTCGCAATCACTTGTCGCAGCAGGTTTTCAGCACGATCGAAGTGCGAAGGAGCGAGTCCTGAGGAACGCTGCAGATCACGACGCTGGATGCTGTCGACTCCAAGGCTTTCGGCAGCAAGCCATACACACACAGCGGGAATACTGACGCTTATATCTTGAGTGCTTCGCGCATTACCCTGCGTTTCCCAAATTTTGACGCGATCAATATACATACGTGCTCTATCACGTACACGACGATCTCCCCGGCATAGTGTCGTTAAGGCCGCGGACATGCCCACACTGATCAGAATCGGTCGACTCGCTGAGCGGGAGCGAAACTAAAAGAATCCTCCACTCTGTCGCTTGGTGTCGTCCAACAACTTTAGCTGCGCCCCATCACAGCGTCTCTAGAAAGGCACGCACTGAGCTTGCCTCGTTATGAAATTCTATATCGATGAGCTACCTGTCCTTTTCCCATATCCAAAGATCTACCCTGAGCAGTACTCTTACATGGTAGATCTGAAGAGGACACTGGACGCAAAGGGGCATGGCGTTCTAGAAATGCCTTCAGGTACAGGCAAGACTGTATCTTTGCTTAGTCTCATCATAAGTTATCAGAGATTCTATCCTGCAAGCAGAAAGCTGGTCTACTGCTCGCGCACGGTGTCTGAAATTGAGAAGGCATTGGCAGAGCTTAAGCGCTTGATGGCATACCGAGCAAAGTACAACACCAATTCATCTCTGGCCGACGGTACGGAGCCCATGGACGTGGACGATCATGAAATAAAGTCTGAAATGGAAGACATTCTTGCGCTGGGACTGAGTAGTCGAAAGAATATGTGTGTGCACCCGGTTGTAAGTCAAGAACGCAAAGGAAAGGTAGTCGACGCACGCTGCCGAGACATGACCAGTGCATGGGCCTGTGAAAAGGGCAGGCAAGAACCAGGGTCTGTGGAACTGTGTGACTTTCATGAAGAGCTTGGAAAGCTTGAACCTGGACATCTCATACCTCATGGCGTGTGGACGATTGAAGAGCTCATTGAGTATGCGAAAGACAAGGGCATCTGTCCGTATTTTGCCGTGCGGCGCATGATGGCATTCTGTGATGTGATTATTTACAGTTTTCATTACTTGCTGGACCCTAAGGTGGCCGAGCAAGTCAGTAAAGAAATCAGCAAGGATGCTATTGTGGTGTTTGATGAAGCGCACAACATCGACAATGTGTGCATTGAATCTCTGAGTATTGATTTGACGCGACCCATTTTGGACAACGCGTATCGTTGCGTGAATCGACTGGCTGAGAAAGTGGACGAAGTAAAACAAGTGGATTCGGCGCGGCTTCAGGATGAGTACCTGCGACTCGTCGAAGGATTGCAGCAACAGAGTGACGAACGTGAAGCCGAATCGTTTATGGCAAATCCTGTTTTACCCGACGACTTGCTGCAAGAGGCAATTCCTGGAAGCATCCGTCGTGCGGAGCATTTTGTTGCATTTTTGCGCCGATTTGTCGAGTACTTGAAAACACGCATGCGTGTGTTGCATGTCGTTGCTGAGACACCAGCGAGCTTCTTGCAGCACCTCAAAGAAATCACTTTCATTGAGAGAAAACCACTGCGTTTTTGTGCAGAACGTCTTCGGATGCTTGTCCAAACACTGGAGCTTACCCGTATCGATGAATACTCAGCTCTCCAGACCGTAGCATTTTTCGCTACACTGGTATCCACATACGATAAGGGCTTCTTGCTGATTCTCGAACCGTTCGAAACGGAGCAGGCCACCGTTCCCAATCCTATTTTCCACTTTACGTGCCTCGATGCCAGCCTGGCTATCGCACCCGTATTTGAGCGCTTCAGCAGTGTGATTATAACGAGTGGTACCATTAGTCCTCTTGATATGTACCCTAAAATGCTGCGTTTTGATACCATCGTCCAAGAAAGCTACACCATGACACTCACTAGACAGTGCTTTTTACCGCTTGTGATCACTCGCGGAAGTGATCAGGTTGCCATCAGCTCAAGATTTGAAGTTCGAAATGATCCATCAGTCGTAAGAAACTATGGAAATATTTTGATTGAATATTCGCGCTGTATTCCTGACGGCGTGGTGGCTTTCTTCCCTTCGTATCTTTATATGGAAAGCATTGTTGCTGCATGGCATGATATGGGTATCTTGGATGAGGTGTGGAAGCACAAACTCGTTTTTATCGAGACCCCCGACGCCCCTGAAACCAGCATTGCGCTTGAAAACTATCGCAGAGCATGTGACAATGGACGCGGTGCTGTTCTTCTTTCCGTGGCTCGAGGAAAAGTATCAGAAGGCATTGACTTTGATCACAACTACGGGCGCGCTGTCATCATGTTTGGTGTGCCCTACCAATATACCGAGTCGCGTATTCTCAAGGCGCGCCTCGAGTTTCTGCGTGACAACTTCCGCATCAAGGAAAATGATTTCCTGACGTTCGATGCTATGCGTCATGCTGCTCAATGTGTGGGTCGTGTGTTGCGTGGTAAGTCTGACTACGGTATCATGGTATTTGCCGACAAAAGGTTTGCTCGTTCAGATAAACGCGCCAAGCTGCCAAAATGGATTGCACAGTACATTGAACCTGTGTTCAGTAATTTGTCTACGGACATGGCCATTGTGGAAAGTAAGCGATTTATGCGCACCATGGGTCAGCCCTTCCCTGCCGGTAAGAATGGTATTAGTTTGTGGGATGTGGACGACATTGAACGACGTCAGCAAAAGGAGCGCGATGCTTTTGAGCGCCTCATGCAGCAAGATTCTGATTCTTGGGTTGCAAAACACCTTGCTGATGCGGAATTGGCGTCCAAAGATAATAAAGACCCGTCCGCTTCCTTGCACGAGCTGGCGGACGAGTTTGATGCGGAATTTGGGACAGGCACAGAACTGACCCAAGTCACGGTGCCGTAATTCAAAATGCCTTTGCATGATGCTGTAACTCTATGTCATGTATATACAAAGTCTTATCTTTAGCATCTTGTGACTACATGATGCATGATTTCGCCTCCTTCCAACCCACTGCCATAGAACGCTCCCAAGTCCTCGTCACGAGTCGGCATCGCATTGCGGCGCTGACGCATGCACGAAACACATCTACTGCAGCTGTATTAGTCATCACCACCTCAGAACGTGAGTAAAAACGGTTGCAAAAAAAAAGAAGGGACCGGCCGTATAAAAAGAAACCCGGGCGGAAAACTTCGCAGTCAACCCGACATCTTGTTAGGCACGGGTTTCATATACAATGCCGCCAAAGTCTGCTGAAGGAACGGCGCATATCGATGCCAGTGATTTCAAGAACTCGGCGGCTGCCGAGGCGGCCGCTGCTGGTCCCCAGCAGGAGGTGAAGGCTGCTCTTTTCGACGAGGCTCAGCTCCTTTCGACGGGTGACAAGAAAGCTGCCGTGGAGCTCACAAACCTCGTCAAGATCGAGGGTCCTTTTGCCTTGCGTAACCTTGGCATTGAGGATGTGATTAAGAAGGGCCTCGGTGACAAGAAGAACGCGGCTGGCCGTGAGGGTGCCTGCATGCTCGTCATGACTCTCTTCGACGAGGGTGTGGGTCACGAGGTCGAGCCCTTTATCATGAACGGTGTCTTTGAGACCATCGTCGAGGCCATGGGTGACAAGGAGAAGATTGTGCGCCAGCGCGCCGAGGATGCTCTGCTCCTTGTGGTCCGCAACATGTCGACGTGGGCCGGCCCTCAGGTCATTCGTGTGCTCCTGCACCAGATGCGTACGGCCGGTAAGTGGCAGGTCAAGACGGGTTGTGTCCGTCTTCTCGAGGAGCTTGTGCAGACTTGCCCCGACATGGTAGCTCGCATGATGACGGAGATCATCCCGGTCATGGCTGAGGTGATTTGGGACACAAAGAGCGATGTGCAGAAGGCTTCGCGTGCCTCGCTTGAGAAGCTTTGTGCCCTCGTTTCAAACAAGGATATTGAACGCTTCATTCCCGCCCTTATCCAGTCGCTCATCCACCCTGTTGAAGAGGTGCCCAAGACGATTCAGCTCCTGTCGGCGACGACATTCGTGCAGGAGGTCGACTCACCTACCCTTGCCCTGATGACGCCTCTTCTCTCGCGTGGTCTCTCGGAGCGCCCCACCGCTACGAAGCGTAAGGTCGCCGTGATTATCGACAACATGTCGAAGCTGGTCGACAACGAGCGCACTGTGCGTCCCTTCTTGCCCAAGCTGCTGCCTGGTCTGATCAAGATCGAAACCACCGTGTCGGACCCTGAGGCTCGTAGCGTTGTGCAGCGTGCCATTAACACTCTCCGTCAGGTCGGTAAGGTCGACGGTGATGGTTCGGAGGTCAAGCCTCTTGAAGACATTGATCTCAACAAGACCATTGAGCTCGTGGACGCTGCCCTGAAGCAGCATCAACTCAGTGGTCCGGATACGCTCGTGCACTACGTCTCTCAGCTTGTTACGAACTTGTCGAACTTCCGTGTGTTCGAGCCTGAGGAATGGGATGGCACCCTCTCTCGCTACCTGCGCCTCTTCCGTCCTTCGAACCAAGAGAAGTCTCACGCCATTGTGCAGGATCTCCTCAAGCAGCTTGCCAAGAGTACCGGCGAAGAAGTCGAGGTGTTCGACGACGAGGAAGAGGGCGAGGACCTGTGTAACTGTCAGTTCTCGCTCGCGTACGGTGCCAAGATTCTGCTGAACACGGCCACCCTGCGTCTTAAGCGTGGCCACCGCTACGGTCTTTGTGGCCGTAACGGTTCGGGTAAGTCGACGCTCATGCGTGCCATCCAGAACGGCCAGGTTGAGGGCTTCCCGTCGCCTGAAGAGGTGCGCACGTGGTACGTTGAACACGATCTCGACGGATCGGAAGGTGACATCTCGATTCTGGACTTTATCCAGACCGACAAGCGTCTGAACGTCGACCGCGAGACGGCTTCCAAGACGCTTCAGGAGATGGGCTTCGATGAGCAGCGTCAGGCTGGCCCCATTACGGCTCTCTCTGGTGGTTGGAAGATGAAACTCGCCCTTGCACGCGCTGTGCTGTTCAAGGCTGATATCCTGCTGCTTGATGAACCCACGAACCACTTGGATGTTCTCAACGTGGCCTGGATCACTGAGTACCTGCAGAAGACGTCGGCTACGTCGATCATTGTGTCGCACGACTCTCAGTTCTTGAACAACGTCTGCACTGACATTCTACACCTGAACCGCTTCAAGATCAAGCGTTACCCCGGTAACCTTGACGCCTTTGTCAAGCGTGTGCCTGAGGCTCGCGCTTACGTCGAGCTCAACTCGGGCGAGGACTACTCCTTCAAGCTCCCCAACCCGCCGTTGCTCGATGGTGTTAAGACGAAGGAGAAGTCGCTTGTCAAGATGCGTGACGTCGTGTTCCAGTACCCCAACACGCCTGCTCCTCAGCTCCGTGGTATCACGATGCAGCTCTCGCTCTCGTCGCGTGTGGCTGTGCTTGGTCCCAACGGTTCCGGTAAGTCGACGCTCGTGAAGCTCATTGTCGGTGACACTGAGCCAAACGAGGGTGAGCTGTGGAAGCACCCTAACCTTGTCATTGGTTACGTTGCCCAGCATGCTTTCCACCACATTGACCAGCACCTTGACAAAACGCCTCTGGAGTACATGCTCTGGCGTTACCAGACCGGTGAGGACCTCGAGGAGCACATGAAGGCCACTCGCCAGATCTCTGCCGAGGAGGAAGAGGCCATGAAGCGTGGTGCTATTTACGAGCACGAGGGTGTCAAGCGTGTCATTGATGATATTGTGGGCCGTAAGAAGCTCAAGAACTCGTTCCAGTACGAGGTCTCGTTCAAGAACATGAGTTCGGCTGACAACCTTTGGCTGAGCCGTGATGAGTTGATGCGCCGTGGCTTCGAGAAGAAGATCATGGAGGTCGACTCGCGTGAGGCCCAGAAGGCTGGTATGCTTCGTCCTCTGGTGCGTCGTGAGATCGAGAAGCACTTCGAAGACTTTGGTCTGGAGCGCGAGTTCACGTCGCACAACACCATGCGTGGTCTCTCTGGTGGTCAAAAGGTCAAGGTCGTGCTGGGTGCTGCTACGTGGCGTATGCCCCACATCATCGTGCTGGACGAGCCCACCAACTTCTTGGACCGTGAGTCGCTTGCTGCTCTGATTTCCGCTATCCAGTCGTTCGAGGGTGGTGTTGCTATCATCACACACTCGCAGGAGTTCTCCGAGGGTACCTGCAAGGAAATTTGGCGTATGCAGGACGGTACGCTCCACGCATCGGGCCACAACTGGGTCGAGGGCCAGGGCTCTGGTGAGCGTATTGACAAGAAGAAGAACGACGAAGAGGAGGTCAAGTTTGACGCTCTTGGTAACAAGATTGTCGAAGAGAAGAAGAAGAAGAAGCTCACGTCGTCTGAGGCGCGTAAGGCCAAGAAGGAACGCATGGCCCGCCGCAAGCGCGGTGAGGAGGTGTTCAGTGATGAGGAGCTTTAATTGCATGGTGCCAGAGCGTGTCAAATCGGCGTATTATGAGTATGTTGATAAACCCCCGCTGCGCACATCGAGTCATGTTGGTATTTTCTCTATAGACATATCAATTGGTATTCTCGCTGACTTTCTGGGTCTGTCGTCTGTCATATGATGAACAAAAGGAGTATGTAAGAGAATACGCCACCGATCACGACACCTGTCGACGTGGCTGTGATGCGGGCCAAATCTTGCGGCGCCGTGAAAACGTTGACTTGATTCCACACTTTGGCCACATATGCTCCGCAGGCACTTAACCAAGAAACCATATCAGAAACCCACAAGAAATTTGTGCCAAGCTTAGGTATGGAATGCGCAGTGCTCGACTGGGGCACATCAGGCAGACTCAGTGTCGATTCCATATTTGCAAGGCGTTCGTCCACAGAGACCAACACAGTTTGCATTCGCTCTCGAAATGCTTCTTCGCTTGTCAATAAGCGCGTTTCAAGTGTCTGAGCCAGACGCCGGCGCTTGAACGGCTCGACGAAGAAGAGAGCTAAAATAAACACCATCACGTTTAGTATGCCGAGTCCCACACTCACATACGTGCTGATACTCCGAACGCGGTCGCTCCAAAGGTGCTCTTCATGGTATCGACGCATAACACTGCGCATCAAATCATCAAACCCTCGCTGCATTTCTGATTCAGTGCGCTCGTATTCGTGTTGACTTCGTTCCTCTGCTCGAACGTGATTATGCTCCGAGTGCAAAAGAGTTGTGTACTCCGTCAAGTCATCATCCTTCCAAGTTGATTTGCGCGAAAGCAAATCATTAATTCGCCGCTGTGATGCAGACCGGTCCGAAACAGCCTGTAAGTATACCGTCTTGGCTACGTTTTTGTTATGTTGCAGCTCACTAAGTCGATCACTCTGTCGCTGCACTTGTTCCTTTAGTGCATTAATTTCAGCGTATCCTGAATAGTCATTCCATTTATGGTTCCATTCGATAAGTTTGCCTTGAGCCACGGGCTTCGTGTGCTCGATCCAGAGGTGAAGTTTGTGTCGCCATCGCCCTAACACATGTGAAGATGACGAATAGGCCGCACAAAACCCAAGACATCGTGGGGCAAGTGGCATCTTGGCAAGAATATTCGTGCCTTTATTCCCAAGATCACTGGACAATATGGGACGTGTATTGATGCCTACCATACACAACCGGCGACTCATAGCCAGAATATGCTGCAAGCCTTGAGTATCAATCAAGGCGGGCGTAGTACGTCCTTGTGGACATGCACGTGGTGCCACGTGCAAATGTAACAGAGATGGTGACGCGCCTCAACGCGACTAAGTTGCGTAGATTCAAACGAGCATGTCTCAAGCCATTCCCCTTGTAAACTCAGCTCAACTCGCTGAAAGGCAAAGTGAAGAAGTTCGTTTGATCGGAAAAGTTCTCAAGGTATGCCTGAGCCAGCTTACATACAGGTTTCTGGCGATATTCTTCTTCTTGAAGCCTCTGACCACGGCACGGTAGAAGTCAAACTCCAGGTGGTAAGTGCGAATACAGCTCTTTGAACTAACGTATAAAGGATGATTCACCTACTACACAATATGTGGAAGTTGTTGGACGCGTGTCACGAACAGGTGACGCAGTAACTCAACACGCCTTGCTCTCTATGGGCGATGACATTGGTGCGTTTATCATAGACTTACAAGACAAGACTTGACCCTAGTTGAGCATCTCGTTCATCTGACGCCTAAATACCCTGCGCTGTTCTCTGAATAGGATTCTTGTGTTAACCTATGTAGTGTTATATGTGGAATGCTTGGATATGAATCGTCTTTGCGCTTACTATACTTGCTAGATAGCAGTGAATTTCAAGGGAATACTACACAGGATCCAGGCAGCAACCTCTAAGTGGAAACTGCGCCCATGCACCGGCGATCAGATTTCGCGCTGCCGAATTCTGAATCTACATGAAACTAGCGGAGGCAACTTGCTTCACCACTTTCCACGTATATCTTTTGAGAGCTTTTGGCGTATGACAGAAGTGCACAGTAGGTTGCTATTCGACCTGGCTTTGTTATGACTTTGGTCTATCGTATTGTGGACAATCATTGCTCCCCCGCTTCATGGTTGAAAGTGGAGAGGAAACCCGACGCGTAAAGAATCATATGACTAATGTGATGGGTTCGACGGTGGACAAGTGGTGTCTTGTTTCCCCAACATCTGACTGTACAGTGTTGGCGATAGGACCTGGCATCAACCAACTTGAGCAGTCTAGCTACCTCTGTTGTCATGACGGGAAATTATTTAGTGGATATTCCACCCAGAGTCAACGGAAGCGACGGGACTCGCCCGAAAGCGCACATTGATGAAGCTACATACCCTATCTTGCATCAGCGTTCAGTTCATGACAACGATGCATTTTGGGCTGAAGAAGCGAACAAGATGATTTCATGGTTCGTCCCATTCAAGACCGTGCAGTATGGGAGCTTCGACCGTGGGAACATTGCGTGGTTTGTGGAAGGACAGTTGAATGCCTCGTACAACCTCGTAGACCGCTGGGCATTTGAACGTCCCAACGACACTGCTATCATTTGGGAGTCTGATGAGCCTGGCAATGATGTCAAGATTAGTTTCAGTGAACTTCTTGAACGCGTTTGCCAAGTGGCAGGCGTTCTTCAGTCTATGGGCGTAAAAAAGGGTGATATTATCATTATATATATGCCCATGATTCCGGATGCGGTGGTCAGCATGTTGGCTTGCAGTCGCATCGGTGCTGTTCACTCTGTTGTTTTTGCTGGTTTCAGCTCTGAATCGCTCCGTGACCGTATTCAGGACTGCCGTGCGCGCATTGTCATGACATCAGACGAGGGTCGCCGTGGTGGCCGCACCATCGCGACCAAGTCGATTGTGGATGCAGCTTTGAAAGAATGCGACAGCGTAGAACATGTGCTGGTCTCGAAACGCACGGCGGCTGTTGATGTGCCCTGGGTCGATGGGCGTGACAAATGGCTGGATGATCTTGCTGCACGACAGCGAACGTACCTGCCACCTGTATTGGTGAACAGCGAAGACCCACTGTTCGTGCTGTATACGTCGGGCTCGACAGGAAAGCCAAAGGGTGTTGTGCACACAACAGCTGGCTATTTGCTCGGAGCAGGCCTGTCTGTGAAGCATGTGTTTGATGTTCACCCCGGCGATCGGTTTGGATGCATGGCAGATATTGGTTGGATCACCGGTCACACGTACATTGTTTACGGACCACTGATGAATGGCACGACCACCCTCCTTTTTGAGTCGACTCCTATGTACCCCACGCCATCGCGTTACTGGGAGGTGGTCGACCGACACGAGCTCACGCAATTCTATACGGCCCCTACATCGATTCGCATGTTGCGTCGCATGGGAGCGGAGCATGTCGAAAAGTATGATCTAAGCTCTTTGCGTGTCTTAGGTACAGTGGGTGAGCCCATCAACCCTGAAGCTTGGCACTGGTACAATGACGTAGTCGGTCGCAAGCACTGTGCTATCGTCGACACGTACTGGATGACTGAAGGTGGCTCGCACATGATCACGACTCTGCCGGGTGCTATTAAGAGTAAGCCAGGCGCAGCAAGTAAGCCGTTTTGGGGATTGGAACCCGTCCTACTTGACTCACAGACAGGCGCTGTGATTGAAGGTTTCGACGTCGAGGGCGTTTTGGCCATGAGCAAGCCTTGGCCATCGCTAGCACGCACCATCCTGAATGACCATGGGCGTTTCTTAGACACGTATATGCGTCCTTATCCAGGCTACTTCTTCACGGGCGACAGTGCATACCGTGATCATGATGGCTATATCTGGATCCGCGGTCGCGTGGACGACGTAATCAACGTGTCAGGCCACCGCATGTCGACATCGGAAATTGAGTCGGCGCTTATACTGCACCCTGGTGTAGCTGAGGCGGCAGCGGTCGGAGCGCCGGACGAAGTGACTGGCCAGTCGATCACAGCCTTTGTGGCACTCAAGCCTGACTATTTGGGCAATACTCCTGAGGATCTGACCAAGGAGCTTATCATGCAGGTTCGCCGAGCCATCGGTCCCTTTGCCACACCCAAGCGGATTATGTGCGTCAGAGACCTGCCCAAGACACGCAGCGGAAAAATTGTGCGCCGTGTCTTGCGCAAAATCGTGTGCAACGAGGCCGACCAGCTTGGCGATCTATCCACCTTGCAGGACCCCTCAGTCTTGGACCATCTGCTGGTATGTAATGGCGAGAGCATGGAGTATTTTACTGACACTGACTCTAGAGTGTTTTCAATGAGGACACAGCCAATGCAAAGTAGACACAGCGCGTAGACAGACAGACACTCTCACAAGCAAAATCTCTCTCAGCCGACGCATCCCACATGCCTTCAATCGGCCTCGATAGGATGACATATTGGATCTAGTCCATCACGTAAGGAACAGTGTGCGATTGCAGATATTACACTTTATATATGCATTTCGTACATGTTACCTAGAGCTTTTCTTCCCAGTGCTTGAGCAGCTTCTCAAGGTCAAAGTTCGGGTCCTCGGGGTCTGACACGACGGCTGTACAAGAGAAAAAAAGGTTAGCATCATACATCGAAAACTTTAACATACCATTCGGTGACGCAGGAGCAAGTTTCGCTGCGCGGATCTTAGCGTATTCTTCCTTGGCCTTCTTGATTTGGTCTTCACGGTGCTTGATCGCCTGCTTTTCTACCCGATCGTCATACTTGGCCTGCAGCTTCTGGCCGTGCATAATACCGTAACCGATACCAGCAATCAGTGCCGAATACCGAACGACGTTCACAACAGGTGTAGGCGACATAAAGTGGAACACAGGATCGTCAGCAGCGGTCGCGATGGGCAAGCCAAAGCAACCGCTTACGTCCCATCAACACCCAAGTCGGTTGCGCCCGGCACGGGCATGCACGTGATGCAGTTCTCCGCAGCTGGTCTTTCATGTTGAAGGAAGCCTACTAGGCTCCAATACGTGGAGGAAGGAAGGGTGAGGAATACGAAGCGTTGCTGCGCCCACTGTCCTTCTTGTCTACAAAAGCTTGAGATGCCTATTGATCAGGAGAAGCTTGCTAAGCTGCAGAGCGCCCAGCGTGTTGGTGGCAAGGGTGCCCCACGCCGAAAGGTTGTGAAGAAGCCCAAGGGTGCTGTGGCCGGTGGTGATGACCCCAAGCTGCAGGCCGCTATGAAGAAGCTGGCTGTTCAGCCCCTCACAGGCATTGAGGAGGTGAACATGTTCAAGGCGGACGGAAACGTGCTGCATATCGACGCTCCCAAAGGTATGTATTTTGACAATTGCATCAAGCTTACATGCAGTACATGGTGATGTTGGCTCGAACACCCTTGCTGTGTACGGCAAGGCACAGAACAAGGAGCTCACGGAGCTTCTTCCGGGTATCCTCAGCCAGCTTGGCCCTGAGTCGCTCGCAAGCCTGCGTAAGCTGGCTGAAAGCTACCAGGCCATCAGCGCCCAGCAGGCCGAGGCTCAGAAGGCTGCTGAAAACGAAGGTGTGCCGGAGGTGTCTGGTAACTTCGATGAGGTCGAACAGGGCAAAGATGCCCCTGCTGAGACGCAGGTCGACCAGCTTGACTAAGTGTCATACGCGATCATCATAGAATGACACTTTCAAAATACAAACAACAGATGTCCTCTAGCTGACCAGTGTCCTACATATGATGCCTACTCCTCTGTTCGGGGGTTCTTTGCGTCTGACAAGTCGTGTGCAGCAGATTCGCCATTGTCATCTTCGTCACGCTGGCGCTTTGCACTCGTCGCCGCATCATCCATAGTGACCTCTGGACCTGCACGTTGAGACCTCTCTGTTTCGTAGTATTCTGCATCGGCACCAGTGGGCGCTTTGTGTGCATCAATGGCGCCTTGAGACTCCTGGTATACTTCTTCACGACGTTCGTGACGCTCACTCTCACGCTTCTGCTGCTCTTCTATCCGCTTGCGCTCTTCCTCTTCACGCATGCGGTTATGACCCCAGCCACCACGACCAGCATCATATTCTTGGCGATATTCGTCACGAACTTGTCCGCCGGAGCGGCCGCGGCCATATTGTCGACCATCACGATATCCTGGATCAAGATCGCATCGAATGACTCTTTCGTCCAGTTTCGTCCCCGAGACAAAACGCATGCAGTCAACAGCTTCGTCGTGTGTATAAAACCTGAGGCGTTAAATATATGTATACGTACTCAACGAAAGCAAATCCACATGGTGTCTTGGTGTTTCGATCCAAGCCCATAATAATACGCTTGATTCCACCGCCACCCGTCACATTGGTAACACGCGCGAACAGTTCGTACATTTGTTCCTCGGTGGTATAGAACGACAAATTGCCAATGTAGAGCGTGGCACTTTGAGCAAGTGCCATTTGTTGCTCGTGCGCAGAGCTGCGCGCCCGTGAATCGCGGTCTGGTTTTAGCATTTACACGGTACATACACGAAGAGGGAGCGTTCAAGTGCTCGACAATATGAGACATGCGGCAGTTTATGGGAAAGCCTCAGTGGCCAACAGTGCTTAGGTGGAGCATCGCCCACTTTCGAGCGCCATTTTTGCGCCAGTCCATGACGACACGATCAGCGGAAACGGACGTGATCGTTCCGAAACCGTCACGCACAGACACCACGACAGCACTTTGGGCCACGCAGTATGGAGCTTGGTACCCGATTCACAAGCGTTATACACCCAAGTCGATCGTGATTGATCTTGAAAGCGTTGAGCCGCGCTTTGTTGAATGGCTGGATGAAGATGGCGTCGTGCTGGCAAATGCGAACGACTCTCGTCATGCAAGGACATTACCACAGAATGATGAAGCTGAAGTGATGAGCGAGCCTAGTGATGACGAGGACGATGGAGCTTTTTTCCCCGCGTTGAATGCAGAAATTGAGCGCGCCTTGCAGGCTTATGGTGCCGTTTTTCCCAAATTGAATTGGAGTGCACCACAAGATGCGGCTTGGATCATGCCTGGGCACACACTACGATGTCAAACGCCTAACGATGTATATTTGCTGATCAAGTCGTCCGACTTTGCCATGAAAGATGTGGTGCAGTTGCGCGAATTAACCCAGGCTTGTGAAGCAGATTCGCGCTATCAGCGTCCACGACTGCAACTCGTGCTAAAAAAATGGTTCGATATGCCGCGTTCGCACGAATTCCGCTGCTTTGTTAGGCATGCGCACGTTGTAGCTGCATGTCAGCGCGAAATCTCTTTTTATGAGCACCTACAAAACCCCGCAACGCAGGAACGTATCCAGTCCATGCTCATGGACTTTTACAATGAGAACTTGGCCCATACGACGCCTCCTGATATTGTATTTGATGTGTACCTGACCAAAAATCTCGACAGCTGCTTTCTGATCGATTTGAATCCATGGCTCGATCGCACTGATACCCTGTTATGGACAGGTGAAGAGCTAGAGCAGGCATATGCCCAGCCAACACGCATCCCCTTACGTGTGTTAACGTCACCAGCACAGGCATCTCAAGCACTGCCGACATATTCTGCGCACATGGTCCCAGCTGACGTCATAGAGCTGAGCCAGGGTGAGCACATCGCCGAGTTTGCCCAAAAATGGTCGTCACAACTGCAGGAAGCCGCTAAGCCCTAAAAAGAGCCGCATTAATGTCGCAATGGTCCCTTGACACGGGGAAAACCCACCAAGTCTCGCACATGGTACGTGTGTGTAAGCCAGCTCAGAAGGCGTTCCATACCGATACCAAATCCACCATGTGGCGGGCCCCCATATCGACGGAGGTCGTGTATGTACCACGTCAGCGAAGAGCTCTGGAGACCAGATTGCTTCATACGCTGTAGAAGCACATCGTGTCGCTCTTCACGCACGCTGCCTCCGACCAGCTCACCCACATTCGGCACGAGCAAATCGAAGCATGCAACGGTTTTTCTCGACGCACCTGCTGCCTCTGGGTGAAGAGCATCATCAAGAGTCACCTGCTCGTCATTTTCCCGCATATAGAATGGCTTGATATTCGAGGGAAAGTCGGTCACAAAGACTGGCATACCAAAATGAGCAGCAAGCCATCGTTCATGGTCAGACCGCAATGAGTCGCCCCACACGGGAGCAGGTACCTCAGTACACTGTGCACGGAGTAGCTGCACAGCATGGGTATACGAGATACGTGGCCAAGGTGCTTCAATACTAGCGGCGTGTTCGTCCGTGGCGCCCAAGAACGTCATATCGTCCTTTGCACGTCCCTCGTGCCATGCAGCACGAATGGCGCTTTTTAACACCTCTTCGGTACAGTCCAGTATTGCTCCCAGCGCGTTTTTAGAGGGAAGCCAGCACATTTCTGCCTCGAGCATCCAAAACTCTGCCAAGTGACGATTCGTGGCGGAGCCTTCAGCACGAAAAACAGGACACAGGGACCACACACGAGATAGACCCAATGCATAGGCTTCCAGATGCAATTGCGCCGAGACAGTCAGGTACGCATCGTTTCCAGACCAGAATGCCGTCATGTTTTCCACCGAAGATGGTTGTTGAGCGACATCTGACTCGGCCACAACCCGAAAAATCTCACCCCCACCCTCACAATCTGACGACGTGATAACAGGCGGGTGAACTTTGCAAAAGTCATTCTGATCCATCCAAGCAGCCATAGCAAGTTCTATTCGTGTGCGTGTACGTTGTATAGCGCCAAAATGAAGGGTGCGTGCTTTGAAATGCGAGACTTGCCGCACTATATCAGCAGCGACAGAGTCAGGCTTGGTACTGTGCATCACATTGGCGAGTGGGTACGTGGCCAGATCTGTAGATGCTAACACATGTACGTCTTCGGCGTGCATTTCCACGCGCTGACTAGATGTGCGACCACGTCCCGCAGCCATACGGCCACTCAGTCGCACTGCTTGCCCCGGAGTGAGTTCACGAGCCTCGCCTGGCAGCACCACTTGCAACGTAGCTGCTCCCCCTAATGTACCATCTGTGAGTTCAACGAAAGTGCGCGTCTTGTGCCTGCGAACTGACACGATCCATCCGTGGGCTGTCACAGGAGCATCCATGTCCTGCAAAGATGCAAGCTTCGTCTCCGCGTCGCGCCGCAGCACATGTAAGGTAGGTGGCAGGGACGAGGAAGCGTAGAAACGGGCTAAAACGGGTAGACGAATAGCATGTTGACACACACGCACGACTCGACTCGCACGTCCTAGCATCTAGCAGCGCTACGGCAGAATCGATGGGGGATACAGCTGCTACGGGTGGAGAAAGACCCAGCGGCGATTCGAATCACGTGTAGGATCCTAAGCTTTCTGAGCTCGTTGGCGGCGGTCCAGCCAATCCTGCACTTTGAGGCGTAGGCCAGGCTTGTGCTGGTAGTACTTGTCGATCGTATCAAGCAGCTCGTTTGCTTCGAGCACATAGCTACCCGAGGCGGGGTGACTGCCCTCGTGCAGCGCTGCCAGCTCGGCTTCAGTTGGCAGGGCATGCATGTTAAACTTCGGGTTCCAACGGAGCGGTCCCAAACCACGCAGCTTGGCCTCACGCTCTTTACGCGCCTCGCGATCTTTGCCGGTATGTGGTACATTCATAAGCTTGGGCACTTCAAGCTGCATACCGGCGCGGTGCGCTTTGCTAGCTTCGCCAAAGAAGAAGGTCTGGATATAGTCGTCACTCACGTCCTCCAAACGTGACGGCTCCCAAGTGGGAGCACCGGTGCGGCGCTGGCCAGTGGCAGGGTCTTTGCCCAAGACGTGCATCACACCCGTGTGAAAGTCGCGGCCAATGGACAAGTCGCAGAAGGCCGTAGAGAGGCGAATGTTGGTGTGCATGTTCTCCTCGTACGTTTGGTGATGCGCCAGGCGAATGGCGTGGAACGTGACTTTCAAAGAGCGAGGCGAGCGAGAAAGCAGCGTCGCGTGCGTGACCGATGCCCATTCAGCAACGTCTTCGGTCAGACTAAGTCCACGCGCAGCGAGATCCTTGCCTGTAAAAGAGTCGTGTCGCCTCTGGGCAATGTCTTCCAAGACAGCGATAATCTGCTCGACCGAGTCGCGCGTGAATGCATAGTCCATGGCAATGCGCGTGTCACCCAAGTACACAGACTTCTGAGCCAAGCTTGGATCATCCATAAAGGGATCCGAGGCAAACTCATTGATCGCACTCACCACGTTTTCCTCATGAGCAGCAGTCGAAAGAGGCATCGAGCCAATCCGCCGAATCATTTCTTCCACCGCATGCGAACGAACATAGTGCGTCGCGAGGCCCGTGATATAAGCATCTGCACCACTCAAACGCGAGCTAGTGAGGCCAATGTACATGCCGACGCCACCATCAAGACGCGAAAAAACGTACGTCAGACCCACATCGGGGTAGTACCCAATGGCCGTCTCGGGCATCGCAAAGAGCGTGCGCTCTGAGGCAATACGAAGCGTGGAATGCACTGTCATACCGACACCGCCGCCCATGATAATACCATCCCACAGGCCGATGTACGTTTTGGGGTGGCCGAGTTGGGTGGTCGCTCTGCGCATACAATGCACGCGGTAGTTTTGCATGAGTTCCCACTGGAAAAACCAGACCGACTTACTGCGCTCGACAATGTCTTCCTTATCAGCCAGGGTAACGAGCGACATGACATCACCACCAGCACACATAGAGCGGCCCATACCGCGGAACAGGACGGTAGCTGCATTCGGCGAAGGCTCAATTTCATCGAAGGCCACGTTAATGAGACTGATCATGTACCTGTCAATTGCATTGAGCGCCTTCTCACGATTCAACTGAAGGATTCGCATGGATCCATTACTCAAAAGCTGTACGGGCGAATCAGGCTGATGCAGCAAGTGTTTGGGCGGATGCGCCAGGTCTGCCGACACAGCAGCCCATTGAGCATTTGTCATATGCCGCGCGATCAGATTCACGCGAGACGATGTACGAGATGAAGTGTTCAAACGTGTACGGACGCTGTTGCTTAGGCTTAGAGCAGGATTCAAAGACACACGGCGCCACATAGCACTTGCGCCCATCGGACCACCAGCCTAAGAAAAGCGCTCTCACGGCTCGAAGCAGCACTGAGCGCCAGCCTTGATGCTTAGCCTTGATGCTTAGTCATCGTCATGGTACGTAAGCCGGTCGGACTTGTTCGAACACCCCGCGAAGAAAGGTGCATGTGGCACCGACAGCAGATGCAGATAAAAATTCCACATCAGCATCCAGCGGGTGATTGGGCGAATGACTGAGGCTTTCAGGCCTCCGAGTCTTCCATCACCAATGTCATCGATCAAAGGACCTGCACCAGCTCCTGAGTCCTTCCCCTGTGCCGGAAAGCTCAAGATTGGTATCGTGCATGCGCGATGGAACAAGGAAGTTATTGACGCGCTTGTCAAGGGGACGCTGGAATCTCTTGACAAGGCGGGCGTAAAGGCCGAGCAGGTGGCCATCGACTCGGTCCCCGGCAGCTGGGAGCTGCCCATGGGCACACTCAAGATGATCAAGCGCGAGAATGTAGATGCCGTCGTCTCTATTGGATGTGTGATCAAGGGATCGACGATGCACTTTGAGTACATTTGTGACAACAGTCTCAAGGGTCTCATGCGCGTCAGCCTGGACACGAAAGTCCCTGTGATCCTTGGTGTGCTCACGGCGCTGGACGAGGACCAGGCCCTCGAGCGCGCGGGTATCGGCCGCAAAAAGCCTGGTCACAACCACGGTCTAGAATGGGGCACTGCTGCTGTGGAGTACGTAAATCCAGCACTGACCAAACAGAATGGCTCTCAAGGAGCCCAAGCCCGAGACGCCTTAGCATTGGTTTCTAGGTTGAAACAGAGGCATGTTATGTACTATGAACAGTCCATAGATAGGAGCCTACTGCGAAGAGAGCAAGTTTTTAATGTTGTTCAACATTTGTATATCACGCTGCACGGAGCCAGGCACATCGCGTTTACGCTTTTGCAGGCGCTGTCGCCGGCTGTCTTGCCGAGGCATGTGGCCCGAACGGCCTTTACGTGCAAGAGAGCCGAACAGAGATCCGGCCTCGGGGCTCGAAGCGCGCAGAGCGTTACCGCCAAAGGCGGATGCGTGCGACGCGTCTGGATCGTCGATCCAGCGCCGAGAGCCGGGCATAGGAGGTGCCTCGTACAAATTTTTCACACCTGGACGACGGAGGGCCATAACTTGAGTCCGCAAGGAGCCCAGCTCAGGTTCACAGTCCACACGAGGAGGAGCGCGACGGGCATTGGCGACGGTAGGAGCCATATCCATCCACGCGTGAAGAACACGGAAGTAGGATTCGCCGCGCTTGGGGTTCACGCGGGTGTAATCGATGGTGTCGAGACCATTACGGTACTGCAGCGGGAGATGACCCACATGGCCTCCCACGGCGACGGTCAGTGATGCATCCGTGTTCATGAAGTAGCGGTTGCGCCTTGCTTCTTCCACACGATGCAGCGCACGACCCTGGATCGGCTCGTTGAGCAGGTATGTGTATATATTGTCAGGCTGTGCGTACTGCAGTCCACGTAGCGGATGTGCGGGTGCGGCGTGTGCCGGCGTAGCGAGCACCTGGCTGTTGGGCGCATTGTACCTAGCCTCGGCGCTGTTGCGTAGATAGTCTGCGGCACTTTGGGGCGCGTGTGGTAGGCGTGCTTCTGTCCACATATCTACACCCGTGGAGTTTTGGGGATATGTCGCAGCCTTGTCCCATTCATCCTGAGTCACGGTACGATCGGCGGCTTCATGAGCAAGTCGTTCCATCCGCTCGTGGATAGCCACGTTCTTGCGATTCTGCTCAAGTGCTGCGCGAAACTTGGGACGCTGGCGGCGAATATCAGAGAGAAAGCGCTGGAACGTGCGTTCATCCATGGCATGGTAGTTCGGCAAAACATCTGCCGAGCTGGCGAAGCGTCCGTGGTGCGTACCCCAGACAACATTGGACGTGAGTTTGTTGGTATCTTCCAACGTCGCATTGTCATAGACGATGCGCGGGGGTGGCCCAAATGTGGCATTCACATCGTCTTCGCCTGTGACACCCACACCCAATACATCGCGGCGTGGCTTGTCAGAAACACGCACACCAGCCTCGAACCAGCGCTTGCGGAAAAGGGGCTCACGTTCTGACTCTTTCCAATTCGTCATACCGTGTTTATCGTCAATGTCTTGGATGGTCACGTAGCGCAGATCACCCGCGTGAGATCTTGGCGCAGGCACATCTGCGGTCGCCTGCCATGACGACGGGAGGGGGCGCTTACCGCCAAAGTCGCCACGCACTGCATGTGCAATAGGTGTGTGATACACCTGGGACACATACGGATCGAAGGTACTCGCGCGGGTGCGCTGTAACAAGCGCGTCAGCACGCTACTCGCCATCGGTGCGTCGCTCCGGGTGGAAAACCATGGGTGCGTTTGTAGGGGCAAAGAAGGAAGTGATCACGTGATACACGCTCCGGCGGCGCATAAAGCGGGCGCTTCGGTCTAGCATCGTTTTTCTCAACCCAACCCCGTGATGCTGGTGGTCGGTCATCGGCCGCGTCCTGTGCCGACGCTATAGCGGTGTGGGCCTGGCATGACGGGTAGATCATTTATGGGCTGTAAAACCATCGTCAGGAGGGCGCGCCCAGGCTGCGCCCCATGATCCGGTGATGACCTAGTGTCCATACAAGCAATGTATATAGGTACGTCAGCGCAACGAAGCACGGTGTAAGATGCTGGAGGATCAAAACATTTGCTGCTAGGACGCAAACGTGATGCACGAGCGCCGAGATGCGCGGTGCACTTGACAAACGATAAAAGGCGTGTCTGACAGCCATGTCGATCCGTGTTTCTGCCGCGTGTGAATTCATGACTAACCACTGTCAGCAGAGCCGACTATCATCATGTCTATAGCACCTATTACGCGAGGTTACGCAGGCCCGTAGCTAGACGACCCACTTCACTAATATGACTCACCTTGCACAGCGAGCCGCGGAACTCGGGCAGATACTTGGCGCCGGTCAAGGGGTCTTCGACAGCATTCATGCCGCCAGCAGGAATAAGCGTGTGGCTACCAGCACAAATGACATAGTCAGACTCGTGCACGGAGTATGAGGACACTAGCACAGCATCACGCGGCTGGCGATCAGAGAGGGACACGATCTGCTGAGCCACCTGCATGACCTTGGCGGGTGGCTGCATCTCAATGAGTCGACGAGCAAAGTGGCCAGCCATAGCGAGATTACCGACCCGACGGGCTTCCATCATGGCGATGCGCAGCGCCAACATCTGGTGTTGTGGCTGCATCTGCACATGCGTAAACAGAGCAGCCAATTCCACGATGCGAGCGACCTGTGCGGGATCATTGGCCTGCGCCGCATCGGCCGCCAAAGCACGGCGTTCGAGCTCAATCGAAATACCAATCAAATACTCACGGCATTCGCCAATGAGCTCCAAGATACGCTGAGCTTCCAGCTCGTTAAGTGCAGGCGTGAGCACCAGCATGTGCAGCAGCGATCGGAACTCATGCTCAGCATCGTGCAGCTTGTTTCCACTTACTGCACGATATGCAGAAGCAAGATGGTGCGTCTCCAGGTACGACAAGCGCAACGGAGATGCAGGGAGCACCTTGCCGAGATCGCCTTCACTCGCCTCATTATTGCGCCGCAAATGCACAATAAGAGGTGACATGCCCGGCGCACCAGGGACAAGAGCACGAGCAGCAACAAAGCAGCGCCAAAGCCATGGCTCGAGTGGTGTGAATGACACGATACCCGCTTGACGCTGCAAGAGCTGCAGAGCTGTATCAAACGCACCAGCTGCAGCGAGATCCGCGGCCACAGGCGAGTTACGAAGCCAGTGCTCATCCTCTGCGCTGCCAGCGGTCAGGCCCTCTAGCGACGCAACATCCACCAATGGCGCAATTTGCTGACCAAGCTCCTCTTCAGCCGGTGCGACAACACCGTCATCAAGATCCCAGGCTTCTTCGGCCTCGTTTAGGTCGACTATGCCGCCGTCGGCATTTGGCTCACCGTATGCATCCTCTTCGTCGTCCACGAGCGCGTCGCCCTCAAGCCACGAGTCAATATCATGCGACGGGGCATCAACGGCATTGTCCTCGAAAATGACGCCGCCATCGGTACCAGCCACAAGCTCCTTATCAAAGAAGTTTTCGGTAGGTGCAGCAAGTGGCCAGTCCTGCTGACTTGTTGGATATACCACAGGTGGCAGTCCAGCCGTAGTCGCCACAGGAATGCCAGCCAGAGATTGAGCTTCGTCAGCATCCAGCCCCGATTCCTGAGCGATCTCGGCGGCCCAGGTCAAATCTCCAGAGCGCTGCGCCGTGATGTACGCAAGCACACCAAGACCCGCGCCTTGCAACACGCGCGTCTGTGTCATGGCATCCTGGTTAAACACAGCATTGTGGTACAGGCTCTGTACATTTCCACGGCGCTCAGCAATGCTGGTCATCTTAGCCAGCTTTTCAAAATTGCCTGTTATAAGATACAGGAACGACAGCTGGTCAAAGTCTTTGGTTTTTTGATACGCACGCTCCACGATGTGATGGGCGCCTAGGCGCAGAGCAGCTTGACCGAGACGTGTCCAGATCTCAGGCACATTGATAGCCTCCGCCGTTTCGAGAGCCACATCGAGGTTGCCGCACTCCACCGCCAAATCAAAGCGTGTCGTCTTGTCCTCCACAAAGTGAAGTGCGATCTCAGGAAAGCCCTTCTTTTGCAGATATGCAATTATTGACTGACCCACCAGACGAGACGTGCGGATGATACCCAGCACTTCATCGTAGCGGCCTTCCAGCAGCGCTAGTTTGAACTTGTACTCAGTAGGGTCCATCACCACTGTACGTGGACATGCTTGACGGTCAAGGCAGTACACCGTCGAACCTTTTACTCGCGTAAGGTATAGCGGCTGCTCTAGCGTCTTGATAATGCCGACGTCGCCCTGTGGCAAAGCATACTTAATGTGGTTCAGAGTGCTGTACAGAAGGACACCATTCGAGTCCCAGGCTGCGCTCTTAATACGGATCGTCTCGTGGATTAAATGCGACGAGCCAAAGTGTTTGTCTGCCAGGGTAATGGTGTGCTTCGACAAGAGAGCCACATGTGCACCGTCGGGGCTCCAAACTGCATACTTCACGCTCGGCGCGGCAATTTCGCCGGTCACTGTCTGCTGTTGTGTGTCATAAAGCTGGACTCCCATTGTCGTACTAAGCAGCAAGTGCGATGGACCACCGTAAAAGATCTCGTTAGTCGGCTGCGGGAGCATCAAGGTCTTGACAACTTGATTTAACAGATCACGAATTTCGACACGCTGCTGGCTCTTTTGCAAGACGGCCAGGCGATTGCGTGCAACAAACAAAGCGGTCGAGCCTTGGCCACGTCTTCCGACGGCGCCACTCTCACCAAGCTCGGCAGGCGGCGAATGCGGGAGCGGCGCAATATCATACACGCCAACGTCGCCATTGATCGACGTCACAATGACGGAACGCTCTGCAGGGTTAAAGCTCAGAGAGCGGGGCTGGACGTATTGGTTACCAAGACGACGGATGCTGAGCAGCGCATGGTCCTTGCCCGTATTATAGTCCATATGGCGCACCTGCTTGTTACGCACATAATACAATGAATGGTCGTGCAATGCAAACGGCGGGCGCTCACGTTCTAGTTTGAATACAATCAGACCACTGTCATGCCCAGCAGCAAACAAATTCAGGTGGGGATGGGCCGTGAGAACCCAGAACCGGTCGTTCTCGCGGCGGAAAGTCTGGACCGCAACGCGCTTGCCCATGTCCCATACCCGAATGGTTTTGTCTTCGGAGACAGACAGAATCAATTCGGCATGTGGATGAAAGAGGGATGCAGATACATTGTTGTAATGTCCGCGGCACGTATCGACTTCCCAGGCCTTTGTGTCCGACATGCGCCACAGCTTGATTTGACGGTCGTCACTGGCCGACACAATAAGCGGAAGAGCGGGGTGGAAGGCAGCCCAATTCACACCACGATCGTGTCCCTCCAGCACATACTTGACCACGACGTCCATATTGGCAAAGAGATCCATTTGGGTGCTATTCGCTCGCGCAATCTGATCTTCGAGGCTCATGGGTTGCGCAGTCGTAGACTTTTGTTTGAGTGTGGTGAAGTCCCATACACGCACTGTCTGGTCCATCGAAGCCGATACAATCAGGTCTTCGTACGGATGGAATTGAGCACACATCACATAGTGGTTGTGGCCGGTCAGTACCGCAATACAGGTGCGACTTTGCCAGTTCCAAATACGGATAGTCTGGTCATCTGATGCACTAATAATCCATGGGTGCTCGTGATGGAAGAACACGGAACGCACATAATCCAAATGGCCATGTAAGGTGAACAGAACCTTGCCTGTCTTGTGGTTCCACACCTTGATTTTGAAGTCGTCGCCGCCACTCACCAAAAGCGGCTGCGTCGGATGAAAGCAGACACCACGAACAGGACCTTCATGATCTTCCAGGCGTTCATAGATCGTACCCGTTTGGTAATTCCAAAGTTGGATTGATCCATTGTGCAACGAGGCCGCAAGCAGCGGCAGCTTCTGGTGAAAGGCAATACCTTTCACACGATTTGACTTTGACTCGAACTTTGTTAGCATCTGCATTATGATGCTGGCAGACAACGTGGCGCCGTATCCCGTTTAAACGGCCCTCGCGCCTTACCCCGTCGTAGAGCGTCTGCAGAACGGACAGTCGTACCAACCAACCCGACGGCGACACGGCCTGCCTGCGCTGGCGTGGACAGTCACGTGTTCTTAGTCATGCTCACGGAGGGTCCTTGGGCATCAAGAGGAGCACACCTGCAGGGCAGCACACGAGGTGCGTATGCCCTTGAGCGGTACAGATGAGTTCGCAGAATGAAAAAGCGGCATCTTCGCAATCTGGGATGCCACGCTTGGACATGTCTACAATAATGCAGACGCAATTTGACTACGAATGTCACGCTGAGCATGCACATCCGCGTGGGCATACTTCCAAGCTCTTGTCTCTACTCACTCTCGCAATACTCCGACACCTCTTATGGACCAAGACCCAAATACCACAACCTTTGCAAGCACTAGAGCGTGAGGCTTTTGCAATATTGGATGAGGACGATGAAGCGTCTTGCTTGTGCCTTTCCTACGGTACAGAAGGAAATATCATACTTCCACTGGCCATGACGCGACGTTTGCCTAGTCCTGTCCAACGCGTGGCACAGTTACTGTATTCTTGTACTAAGCTAGAAACACGCTTGTACGACTTGTTGGCATCACTGGAATCAACACCGCCAACAACTCTCCACATTGCCATGGTGACAGGTCAATCGCTTTCATTTCCTCAGCATGTGCTCGTGCTGCACTTTGACCAGATGCTAGCATTTGGCAAAAATTATATATCTGATTCAGACTCATGCAAGGATCGAAGGAGGAAAGTAAGTGCACTTATGGAGCGAAAGTTTGTGCGTTTCACTATGGACAAGGATTTGCTTTTGCCAGACGCATGTCGACCTACGCGCACACGTATCTTAGTCTGTGCTCCTCCTCAGCTCCAGATCTCTGGCTGGCATCCTAGGCCTCATTGGCGCGCACCTGCACCCACATTTGCACCAGACCCAGAGCTCGAGTCTGGGACAGAGGACTTACTCTCACATACTCCTGAACCGCGTGTATCGAAAATGAATCCAGCTACTCATACATTTCTGTCTCGTCACAGTGCACGTAAAGAGGCATGCACACGTCGAAAACGAAGCAGCACGCAATCTGTGCATCTTAGTGTGGACGGTGGTCTCCGGCCAGCGCGTGGGGTTCCGACATCAAATGTCACGTGGTATGAATGTGACGTACACGTCGTGGGCTTTTGAACAGCTGGGATAAAGAAGGCTTGCATGCGATTGGCTCAGCGCAAACGTTATTTACAGCGCCATGCAGTTCAGGGCCGTCGTTCCACTATTTCTCGGCACTCTTTTCACAACCAAGCTTGGACGTCGCTTTGTTAAGATGATTACCGTTCTGCAATGCTTGGCACTGTTGCTTTGGGGAATACACTGTCTAGCAGCCGAACCGCCAAAAGACACAGGTCTAACTGGTACTTGGAGTAGTGGAACTGGTTCCGTCTTAACCGGCGAAGGATTTTTCCATATTAACAATACATTTACTGTGCCAAAGAACACCGGCATTTCGTACAGCTTTTTCGAGAAAAGTGACACGACTGGCTTTTGGGAGCAGGCAATTTATCAATACACTCGTGGTGATAATCCTGACTGTTTTACGGTCCACCTTATTTGGCAGCATGGAAACTACACGATTCACCGTAACAATTCCATGTCCCTCACGCCCTTCAAGACCGATGGCCTTCAGCAATATACTGATACCTGTAAACATGATGAGGACAAAATCGATTTCTACTCGCAACCAGAGTTTATGAAAAATTTTGAAATCACAACGTATAAACACTATGCTCTTGGTGCCGACCCGCAATGGTCGTACAAGCTCCAGCTATATGAGTTCGATGGCAATCCCAAGCCGCCAATGTATCTTCATTATCGCCCTCCGCTAATGTACCCGACGCAACCTATGCATAAGATGATGTGGGGTCTCATGGACTGAAGGGAAAGCTCGACATAGACATGATTTTTGGATGATTTCGTAATGTACAATGCATCGATACCCAACAATACTCCATCATAATCGCTTTCTCCCCTTATACATGCACCGACTCTTTGTATATCTTGTGCTGGTAGCAGATGTGTTACTGACATCCGTCTTGGGTGTAGAGTCATTCAATGAAACACTTACGTTACGGCCCCTTGTTGGTGGCCGCGTACATGCCGCATTTACGTTCGAATTGGCTAGCGATGCATCATCCATCCATCACTTTAGTCTGCTTCCGAGACCCTTGCTCCAGCCTGTCGCATCACTGGGCGTCCAGGAGCTCCGACTGGCGATGAACAAGGGGCGATGGATGTATGAAGAGTGGGGTTCACCGGCTCCTGGCACACTGGGAGATGACGGCGTGGCCATTGGTGCTGAGGTATGGGCCTCTATAAACAATGATACCGAGATGTGGCCGCGCTGGCGTGTGCTTACATCGGCTCTGGCTTCCGTTTCATGTGCATCGCTCGATGCCATCGACGAAACGACCACCATTATGCCCAACTACCCTTACTTTGGCACAAACAGTCCCGTGATGCACGCATACTTGACGTCGGAAAGTGTATGTACTGAAAACATTTCGCCGCTCCTCAAACTCCTTCCATGCAAGGGTGGTGCTGGCTTAGCAAGTCTAATCAAACCGCATTCTATCCTTCAAGCCGAGTTTCACGGTGTGTCGCTCCATGTACTTCAAAAGAACAATGTATGGCATGTTACAATACGTGTCCATGTTGTGAAACGACCATCACAGAGGCAGGATACGCGATGGACAATGAATGAGTTATTTTCTGCACAGTTAGAGAAGACGTGCCCTGTTTCGACATCTAGCCAAGTCCACGTCCAGAGTCCAACGGTGCCTGAGCCTGCCGTGCAGAGTGACGAGTCACTACGCGAGGAGCAAGAGTGGACATGGGACGACGAGGAAGATAAAAAGCCGCTACCTTATACGGTGCCCATGTTCACTTACACATATGATACACATGCTTATCGTGACAAAGGCTTGAACGTGGCGTTCGTGTCTAATGCTACTAGTCCTCTACTTCGGCCGCCGCCCCTCCGTGCATCCCGACAGGTGCTTGGTCATGGCCAAGAAGACAACAAGGTACGCCTTACATTGCGGAATGATATGCCTGCCGAAACGGTGCATGTGATGTACTACGAGCACCTTCCACCTACGGTGCTTCCGCTTCTGCACACACTGCATAGTGACGCTCAGGTGGACGATTACGATGAAGCAGATGACATGGTGCGGTTTAGAGACGATGTGACTGAGCCCTTTGTCGTAAATGCCACATACAAACCACCAAAAGTGCGCAGAATCATGGGATTTATGGAGCTCGAGCTTCGTGTGCCTGCCGCGAGCACATTGACTGTGACATACACACTCAAGAAACACATGCTGCACTATGACGAGCACATTCCAGATCCACATCGGGGAATGGACTTGCCTCCGGCCATGTTTACGCCGCTTGGCGCGCATGGCACATTATGGTCTCAGGAGCATAGGCACCTGCCTGTATATTACGTGCAAGCGCCGCATCTGTACACGGCGCCTGGACTTATCGACATGGTCTTACCCGATTTTTCCATGCCATACAATGTGATTTTGTTCTACTCTACATTCGTGGCCCTATTCTTTGGTACGATGCTGAATCATTTCCTGCGGCGATACCGAGATGTATACGTCAAATCTCGTACGACTCAGTAAACAAGCTTACGTGACCGGACGTATCGCCCTGCCACACTTTGCGTATGGACGTGTGATCAGACACGGCTGTGCGTAAAAGCGCCATCAGACCCGATGGACCACATCCCACAGTCAAAGTACGGCCTTGAGACTGGCGGACTTCTTCTTGAAGAATGCCAGACAAATCGGGGTATCCAGGGCGTGTGAGCTCGGACAAGATAGAAAAGTCTTGTTGCTCATCGGGATCGAGGTTGGCACTCACCGGCGGTGGTGTCATGCTCCTGGGTGTCTTGATATCGTGGGATGAGGCGTTCATGAATGGTGGCGGAATCGGTTTGAGTGGATACGCATTGAGCGACGTATCGCTGTAATGGTCACACGTATCGATATTCAAGGCAGATGGAGGCATGCGTCCATTCTGTATAAACTCCAGTTCATTATCCGCTTGCCGATTGGCATGCTGTACAGGGAGGGGAGTCGGCGCGTGTTGGTCATGAGTACCGGATCTTGCGCGGTTCAACCGTGTGCGAGAACGCCGACATTTGCCCTGAACACGGATATGCTCACTCAAGGACTGTTCCATCGCGTTGGGGGGCTTTTCTTCGCCGTCTTCGAACTGCGTCAGATCCGCTGCTCGCAAACCCATATCATGGAGTAATTTTTGTGGTAGCGGCGGGCGATACATGTCTTCTTGCTCTTCGTATCTCGATTCATCATGATGTGGTCGTGACATTGCATAATGCACGCGGGTTGCATACATCTCGATGGTCAAATGTTCAGGCGACAATATTTCAAGACATCGGCGTAAAGCACTCGCTGCCCACTGGAGGTGAGCATAATCTCGCATGATCCATACGAATCGAATGCGGTGCATGCGGAACGGACGGCCCCAACTACCTTGTACGTTGCACCCCATCTGAGCGAGGGCCACTTTAGCACACAAGTACTCGAGTACGGATAGGCCAAGCGTTACGCCACAGCCGCCACATACAATGACGCATGTTGCATAGGCACTCCAGTCAATGCGGGCAGAGCCTCCAAAGGGACCATCCACAATGGTGCGCATGTAGATGCCTTGGACGTGCGTTCGAAAAGATGCTCCGTGGATAGGTGGGAATACGGCATCCGTTGAAGTCGCTGATTCAGGGGCGTGCATGTCGCACCGCTTTGTCACATGGTCCCATAGCCGACGTGTCAAACCGTTGCGTGCGCGGACCAGTAGGACGAGAAGGTGCGCATTGCGTCGAGCCTGCGACGCGGAATCGTGCGAGTCGTGCAATCGCTCAAACTCGTCGACATAAGAGCATGCGATCGTGAACGGATGTGTTTGAATCCAGCTCAGCGCCGGGAAGCCAACATACACCCACTGCCCCGGGCTCCATGACATGGGCTTGGATGTACGCAAGACAATACGGAGCATCTGGCCTGCCAGAGGCTGGATAAATGCAAATCCTGGGTACAGCTCCTCCTGGAGGTCACTGGGTATAGGGGACCTGGATGTCACGATAGATTTAGAGGTAAGCGATGTCGTAGAGGCCATATACAGTGACACGATAGATTCGGTGTCTTCAGGCATCTCGCCCTTGGGTGTAACGAGCACGCCTTTCGTCGTAGGCTCCTTGGCTGACTGCTCATGCAAGTGCATGCTACGTTTGAGGTCGGGAGGCCGCTCGCTGTAGTTGAAATGCAGCGTTCTAAACGCGCGCCATATGCGTTCCAAACCCCAAACAAGAAACCCCGCGAGCATCCAGCCACCGAGCTGTGGATGATGGGCCCACGTAGCAACCATAAAACCAATAACGCATATAACATGAGTGACATAAAAAAATTCGTAATAGTAGCGGCGGATCGGTGGGAGAGATAATACAACGAGAAGGGTGAGAAAGATGAAAGCCACGATGGCCCAGCGGAAACGCGGTAGGCCCAACAGGTGCGTCCACAAGTCTGGCTGTACACGCGCATCATAAGCAACTTGGACAATCCACAGCAGCGTATGTACAACAGCGTATATCCACAAGAGGTATCCGCCCCACTTGTGTAGAAATTGCAAGGCGTTGGACGCCATGTGCCCAAACACAGGTAGGGCAAATAGCGCACAAGGCGCCTGCTTCAGTGCAAATAATATGATTAGTGGTGTGAGTGCATTGCAAAAGTCGCCAAAGCGGCTCCCCATGGTCCAGAAAGTGTGATACGGTAACGTGTACGTAGGCTTTTTCGTCATGATGCGGGGGTACTGACCGAGTCCCCATTGGATGTCGCGCCGTCTTAGACTGGGTACCTGACTTGGGGAAGTAGGAGCGCGATAGTTTACATCGAAAAGCGCCACGGATGGATCCACATAGTCGGGACCGATGAAAGTCAGCAAAAGCAGAGGCAGAAGCAACAAAAGAACAAAGACAACGCGTCTTAATTGAAGAGTCACAAAAGCCAGTCTGTGAACGTGTCGTGGGGTATATTGCATTGTGGCCCACTTAGACCAAATTACGCCAAGAATCGTGCGTTGTGTCAGGCACAGGATGTATTCCAAGCCAAACAACACAGCCAGCACAGCCACCAAGATCCATAGAATGTACACGTATCTTTCAGAGGGAGATGAGAGCTCATGTGCATTCAAGTATGACATTGCCAAAGCAGTATCTGGGGCTGTGCGCTTGGCCAGCGGTATGTGCTCATCCCGCATGATGGCACGACACAAGGCAAGCTGGCGGCCGGAGTGGCGTGTATTCAGGCACGCCTAACGCCCAGAATGCTGCCCTAATGCTAAACACGTGGCTTACGCAGATTGTGGAGCTGAGTGAGTCTCGAAAAAAAAAGTTGCGCCGCTGTCGCTTTTTTCTGCAGCGCCGCTCGTTTCGTCATGAGCACAGACGTGGTGTCCAGTGCAGATGAGCGTCGGGCAGGTCTGCTTGATGCCCTTGGGCGTATTCGACACCTAAAAGATTCCAAGTTAGAAAATCAACGTGCTTCAGCGCAACTACTAGTCGCTATCGAGGCGACGCTTTTGGAACGAGCAGCCACTGATAGCCAGCATGCTGAGCCTGGGCCGACGCAGTACCTTTTGGCCTTAGAGAGCCTGCTGAATTCGGAAAACACAAATGCAGACATTCTTGCATCGTCCATTTATCTGCTCTCGATCGTGCTACCGTACGTGACTCCCGGAGTTGTTCGTGCGAAAAGTCATGCTTTGCTCAGTGCTGTGGCTGTGCCTCTCGCTGAGCCGCATGGCGCAAGCGAGAACATGAATGCACGGCTCCGTGCATCTCTCAGTGTTGTGGAAACATTGCTTTCGATTGTGCCTGTACAAGAGCGCGCGACGCTTGAGCGCGAACGCACATGGCTTACGGTCTGGGACCTTGTGCTCAATCTGTGCATGGACGCTCGACCCAAGGTTCGTCGGCGTGCTCATGAAGTGGTTGCGCACATACTTGGCCTTCCTACATGGGAGCACGCGCATCCTTATGCCGAGCGTACTATGGCATGGGCTGCACGTACGTTGCATAGCGTCGCGGCGGCTCGTGGCGTCTCTTCGACCAAGGCGAGTCACAAGGTCGAGTTTGACAAGCAACAGGGCAAGGCAAAGCATGCGCGGAGTGCGGCTGCAGAGCGCCAGAAGCAGGCAGCTGATGGCGCGGCCAGCACGGGCATTTGGGTGTGTGCGCTGCTTCAAATGATCGTGCCGCTCGTCCCGATGGCCAGTACGACGCCACTCGTGCACGAGCTTCTGACACTTCCAGCACTTCAGAACCCTTATCTTACTGTTTCTGTTTACGACGTATTTGCAGTGCTGTTCCGCACACCAAGGACCGAGGCCAGTCTGGACGTCTCTGCCCCTGTCCAACGCGACGTCACTCTGTTGCGCCATACACTCGATGCACTGCAGTCAAATGTACCAGCGCATACTGATTTGCAAATACTCCCTGCATACTTGAATGTGCTCGAGTCCTGTATGGTGGCTTATTCTGCTGCGGATATCGAGACAGCATGGTCGCTCACGCCAGCCTTGTGGAGCAGCACCTTGCAGCTGGCACTTTCTGCGAGCTCCGATGCATCACGTTCGTCAGCAGACGTTCGCATGGCGGGTCGGAAACTGCTCCAGGCTCTCGCGCGCTACTGTATACCGGACCATGCCGTGGCACAGGCGCTTACATCGGAAGACGCACTCTTTGCCCACATGATCAGATCATTGCGTGATGCCCTCGGTAAGCATGCTCTGCGTTACACCCACACTCGCAGCGATATCTTGCACATTCTTGCCAGTATGCTCCGCCGTCTGCGGTATCCCCTTGAGAATGGAGGTGTGCCACCTGCAGAACCTCTGCTCATGTCGGCCGTAGAGGATGTGGCCGCTCTGCGCGTGCAGCGCAATTTCGATGCGCGCCCTGACGCGGATGCCGTGCTAGGCGCTGCAATCTCTGCATGTGGACCGCGCGCCTTTTTGAAGCACCTGCCACTTGACCTGCTTGACCAGCACGGACGACCCAACACCCAGGGGGGCGCTGGCGGAGCACGTGGCAGGGCTTGGCTGTTACCTCTGCTGCGGGAGCATATTTCCAACACGGAACTCGCGCATTTCGTCGAGGAGCTAGTGCCACTCAGTGAGGCGCTCTTTGAGGCGCGGGTGCGCGCAGAACAGCCGACGGATGGCAGTGCACCGCGTCCTGTTGAAGTCAAGGTCATGGAGGCACTTATTGAGCAGATTTGGGTTTGTTTCCCTGGCTACTGTGACTTGTGCCGCGACATTGATATGGCCCTGACGCCCGCCGTTCTCGAGCTGCTTGTCAATGTGCTCCGGACTCAATCAGCACTGCGACCCGCGATTCTAAAGGGTCTGCAGTTGCTGGTACAGCGCACAGAGTCTGTCATCGCGTCGCAGGTGCCCTCGGCGCAACTCCTGTGTCAGTTTGGTGTGGATCAGAACGATGGTCGACGCTTCCTGGAGCATCTGCGTGCCATGTCGGGTGTGCTACTCGCGTCTCTTTTCCAGCTGCTGACCGAGCTGCCTGCGCAGTCTCGTGGCTACGTGATGGAATGCGTGGCAACATATCTTGCTATCCTCGATGCGCCCAGCATTGCCAAGACCTTCGCCAAGGTCGCACATATGCTGCAACAGGCACTCGCGACCTACCATCCCAGTGCACATGTGCCTACGCCCGGCAAACCTGAGCCTAACAGCCCACGGTATGTACCACCGGTGCCACACACGATGCTCGACCTGTTTATTGTATTGGTGCCGTACGTTCATGGTGCGGATGCCGCGTCGCTCTTTGATGCGTGTATGCATGTGCTTCAGGTCGATGACAGCGGTCTCCAAAAGAAAGCCTACCGCGCCTTATCACGACTGTTGGATGGAAAGGACGCTGCGGCTCTGCGTGCGCGTGTTGGATGTGCGGCTCTTATGTCGCGGTACTTGGAGCTCGATGTGCCGCCGGGTGCTGTGCGTGATCGCTTGGCTCTGTTCCGGACACTCGTTCCTCACATGCCCGACGACGACCTCGGCACACTCGCTGCGCTCGTACCTGAGGCTGTGCTGGGCACCAAAGAAGCCAACCAAGGCGCACGCGAGGAGGCTTATGCGCTCCTGGTCGACATGGGCCACCGCATGGCCCGCGGTGGCCGCATCAATCGGGCTCAGGCAGGCACTGACGCTCAAGACATCGTGTCTGCGTCGGTGCCTGAATACGTGATGATGGTCGCGGCGGGCTTGGCTGGAGCGAGTCCACGTATGATCGGCGCTTCTATCACGGCGCTAGCGCGTCTCTTGTACGAGTTTCATCGGGCACTACCCGACGATATGTTGACGGAGCTGCTGACGACGATGCTCGTATACTTAGAAAGCACAAACCGCGAAATTGTCAAGGCCTCTCTGGGTTTCTGCAAAGTTGCGACGTTGTCTTTATCGCCGCAGCAGATCGAGCAGGTGCTGCCTTCGTTAGTGCCAGCTCTCCTTCAGATCCGACACGTGCACAAAAACCATTTCAAGGCACAGGTGCGCCATTTGATGGAGCGCCTGCTGCGCCGGTTCGGCGAAAAGGCTGTCTCGGCGCACGTCGATCCCGAGAACCAACGTCTGATTGCTAATATCCGCAAGCGCAAAGAGCGCGCTAAGCGCCGTCGCGCACATGCAGATGGAGGCGAAGATGAGACTGAACCCATCGCCCGGTCAGGTGGTATGGATGCCTTCGAGGATGCCTTGTATGGTAGCGACTCGGACGACTCCGACGACGAGGATGAGGAAGAAGCAGCGTTGCCACGTCGTTCTCGCCACCGTGAAGACGATACGTACTTATTGGAAGATAACGATACACCTATGGATCTGCTTGATGAGGCTGCCGTGGGTGCCATCAGAACCAACGTGCGTCACAAGGCGCGTCGGCAGCCTGGTCAGGAGGCCAAGTCATTTGAAACGGACGAGTCCGGCCGCATGCGCATCTCTGAAAATGACCACGATGCTGACCAAGACGCAGAGCCCAGCAGCGCAGCATCGCAGGCGGGCCGTGCCTACATGGAACGAGAAATGGGTGTGGATGGCCTGACATTCCGAGGCCGCGGTGGCTCTGTCAAATTCAACAAGAACAACAAGCGTACTCGTGCGAATGAGCGCATGGACGATGATGACGAGGTAGAGTCGAGTGGCAGCAATGCACTGCCTCGCCAGAAGAAAAAGCGAGGAAAACAAGCCATCGGCTCCGAGTTCAAGGCTCGCCGCGCCGAGGGCGATGTCCAGAAAGATGGAATGAGTCCCTACGCCTACGTTCCCTTGTCGGCTGTGGCTGGCAAGCGCAATGCGAAGAAAGCATCGTCGCTCGCCATCACGGGCAAGCGACGCAAAGCGACATAGCAAGTATACGCAATCTATCTAGATAGCATGTTACTTACTTTCTTCGACGATATCACTCTTGCGTGGCTTCTTGGAGCGCAACTTAGCACTTTCCTTCTCGATATCATCAATCTGGCCGCCATAGGCAAGCGCACTGTCCTTGCCGGCCAGTTCCAACACATCGTTGAGCGGCACGAGTCCGTCGTGATCTACATCAAGCTTGTCAACCAGTTTGTGCATCACTTCTTCGTCAGGACGATGCTTGATCAGGCGCAGCGCTTGTTCCAGATCATCGACACTAATCTTACCCGTTGAACTGGCCTCAATGAGGTTCATGCGTCCACCAACGTCCTTGTCAAAGTCCTCAAGCTGTTTGTCAATACGTTTCAGCATCGAACGGATACGACGGTAGAGACTTTTTGCCTTGGGTGACGACGAGCCATCAGATTCAGGCGCCTCATCCTTCTCTTCAGGCGGAAGCTCCTTCATCAACTCGGACAACTCGCGGCGCTCGTGTAGCACGGATGACTTGGCACTGAGAATGGCAAGTGCCTCACCAAGCTCAGAGAGCTGCTCCTCCGTCATGCGAGCATCATCATTGGTCACATTGCCTGCATTGGGCACAATTTTGGATGCCTCCTTCGTTTCAGCATCCTTGCGCGACTTTTCAACATTGCGTGCAGCTTGGACTTCCTCCTCCTGCTCAGCCTCATCTTCGATGAGTTCTTCCTGTTCTTGCAGCACTTCCAGACGCTGCTTGTTTGTAGCAGCCTCCTTGCTAAAGTGCAATTCGGCCTCGTTCAAGAGCTTGTCTGGCAGTGAGCTCATGGTCAGTTCCAAACCACGGATCTGCATGTCATTGTACGTGGCATTGGCATCCTCAGGCTCACCGACAAAGTAAAACGCACGGCTCAGAATCAGCAGAGTGCCACTGATTTTTTCGCGTATATGTAAATTGATCCACACGTCCAGACCTTCTTTCAACTGCTCCCTCGTCCGATTGTGCGTCCACACGCCTCGGCTCTGACACGCAACTAGTAACTCCTGATAAGACATGGAGTCCGTGCCTTCATTACTAATTACCATGTCGTCCTGACGGATGCGATTCAGGGAGTGACGGACCTGGAAGCGGAGATAATTGTCAGTTCCAAAGGCGGTCATTTGCATGTACCGGCAAATAGATACAAGTTGTGGGCGAGACAAGTTATCCAATGTCAGCTCATCGTCAAAGAGCTTTGCCACCTTGATCACGTCGTCGCGAGTCGGATGCATACCGATGCGTACTTTGTGGTAGAACTCTTTGAACACATCAGAGTCCTTCACCGACTCACTCAATTGTAGTCCACCAGCCTTGATCGATTCTTGCAAGAATTTAGCCATCTCTAGTCGAAGCTTTAACAGCCTTCGACGCTTCTCTTCCATCGCAAACTTGCTTTCAAATGTGCTGGGCAGCATGTTGGGAAAGAAACGCAGGGCCAGCGGCAAGAGCAGTTCAGCAGCAGGAATAAGGATAAATGGAATAAATGGAATAAGACGCAGCATATCTCCCATGGTACGTCGTAGCTGGCGGTGCTCACGACGCGTGAGTGTATAGCCCATCACCATGCGACGAAGAAGACGTGTGGAAATGGAAATTTCTTTCCCAAGTAGCTTAGTGCCGTGCCAGTAATGCAAGACTTCTTCTTTTAGCTTATTCCAGGCACGAATATGCATCGGCTGTTTAGTACCATCTGACTTGGACACATCCTTGCTGTCTTTGGGTGACAGACGAACAAGGGACGTCGACATCACACGCACAGGCACGGGCATTTGCGTGTTTAAACGAGCACGCATACTCCGCGCCTGAATATGTGGCACTATCCATGCGCCACCAACATACCATGCCTTGGCACTTTGACGCTCAGCGTTCACTACCACCGTGCGCATCAGCAAGGCCGACATATCCGGGGCGTTGGTAACGTGTCGAGGTACACGAGGGGCTAGCGAACGTAAGCCGAAGGAAGTCACGTGTGTGTGCACAGGCCGCCGGGGTCGGAGGATCGCCATTGGCGTCAGGATGGAACGAATGTAGTCAAGTATATTCAGCTGTCTACGTGGTATACATCAGAGGGAGACCACAATTGCGAAGAGTGTAAAGAGAGTAGCAAAGTAGACATGGAACATGGATGCAACAGAAAGGGACAGAGCACCAGAGTCGTCGTCCTTGCCGTTGTTGTCGCTGTTTTGCTTATCCTGTGACACACCGTCTTCCTGTGAAGTAGACGAATCGCTTTCGTTGTCATCTTTGCCTTTGGTTTCAGGCTGCTTAGCGCCCGGTGCAAAGCCTACCTTCTTTTGCGAGAAAGGTACAGGATTGTACTGGACATCAGTATTAATTTTCATGTCCTTGAGCGACGGAAGACCTTTGTACTGAGCTTTGCCCGACGTGAGCTCATCAAATGTTGGGTAAAGAATGTCGCCTTCCAGGTACGGAGATGTGACATTTTGGCATGCGGTGACGGGCACAACATTCTTGTAAGCCTTAGAGAGAGCATCATAATTTTCCATAAACGTGCTCATAGTAGAGTTGTACAATTCGTGTGTCAAAACAATAGGACTCTCCTTATCAGCCATGCTAATAATTTTCTTATAGTTTTTCTGCACCTTGCCTTTTTTGCTCATGTCAGAGAGTTCCCAATCATTCGTGTCCTGCTTCCAGATAATCGTGCGGTAGCCGAGAGCATTCGCAATGGCACGAACGCGATCATCCACATCACCGAAGGGAGGACGCCAGCAAGTAGTTGAAACGTTCAGCACAGCCTTCAAAATACGACCAGTATAGTACAACTCAGCAAATACTTGCTCGTCCGTGAGAGTGGACATCGCGTGATGCGACCAAGTGTGTCCACAAATGTCGTGGCCATCAGCAAGACCACGCTGGGCCTGGTACGGAAGATTCATGACGTAAGATCCAATGTAAAAGAGCGTGGCTTTAAGCTTCTTTTCCTTCAAGAAGTCGTAAAAGACATTGTGCGTGCAATTCGGACCGTCATCAAAAGTCAAACCCCATGTACTTGGCTCAGGGCACTCGTAAATATCTTCGGGAATGTTTTGGTGCTTGGGTTTTTTGCATTGCGAGGCTGTCCACCAGCAGTCAGGGTCCTTGTCATCGTTGTACTTGTCCGTGTTGCCGTCTACCTCTTCGTGAGACTTGTCAACGCTTGGCTTCACCTTGATATCTTTGGGGATCACATTTGACTGCTGAATTTCCTTCCAAAGCTTATGCGCCTCATCATCACCATCAACAATCGTGGCAATTTTGTTGGGCTTGGGGAATCGCTTGTCTTTCAATAGCTGGGTGATTTCCTGAGGTGAATATGGCTTGCACGCCTTTTCTGGGTCGTATACTTTGGCCATATCCTCAGCATTTTGAGGTGCGCTGGCGCGCGCAAAAACGGCATGGCGGCCAGGAGCCTTCTGCATTTGAGCAGACGCACCGCTCACGAGGAGCAAAGCCGCCAACAAGCCAGCGAACTTCATTGAGGATCAAGACGTTTAGTGTGCGTGCAGCGCTGCATTATATAGTCCACCTGGCGTCTTGGGTCTACTTGCGCCAAATTTTACGCGCGACTATGCAAGGTAGGTTATGCCATCGCTTTGAGGCCCACGCAGGGACGCACGTTCAAAATTGGGCCTGTGAAATGCGCCCTTGATCGGAGGCTGCACGTAATTTGTAGATAACCAAACAGATGCGCGTAGCGTTGGAATGTCGGTCAACACCTACAGAGACTATACATAATGATTAAAAGTAAAATTACGAATATTATTGGTCCATGAACAGGGACGCCTTTCGCGTAACTCCGACGCACAGGACCGATGGCCTGCGATATCTGCAAGCACGAGCGTGAAACGAGAGCACGCATCGAGGCAAGTGTCGGGTCGTGTCAGCGTGATCAAGCCAAAGCCTCTTGAGGTTCGTCTACCCATCCTCCTGCAAGGTCCGGAGGCAGCTCCTGCATCTGAACACTAGGAGCACCATGTAGATATCGCAAATGTTCCAGGATCTGCACACGAGTACGTTCGAGACTCGCACGTGTATTCTGATTTTCAACGCGGGTATTTAGTGGCTCATGGAGTCTGTGCGTTGGGGCAAAGAAGGCGTCATAGGGGGTATGAGGCAAATCATCTGGAATTTGTGTGCCAGTAAGAATGGACGTTTCATACGTCCAACAGCGAGCAACGTTTCGAATAGTGTAGCCGCCGCCTCCCACTACCAATAGTGGTAATCCAAATGCTTTGGTGAATGCGACGCACTCGCCGTGAGCGGTGATGCTCAGATTGAAGCAGCCCAGCCGATCCAATCCAAGCGAGTCCGCACCGCATTGCAGCACAATGGCGCCTGGTTGGAAGGTATAAATACACGGTTCGATGACACTTTTGAACAGATATACATATGAGCTGTCATCAATACCGTCTTGTAGTGGCACATTCAAACAAAAGTGCTTGCCTAAGCCCACACCAGTCTCACTTATATCGCCCGTACATGGAAAAAAGTCGTTGCCATATTTGTGGAAAGACACGGTCATTACTCGATTCGATGTATAAAAAGCCTCTTGAACACCGTCTCCATGATGAATATCAATATCAATGTACAATACGCGCGGAAAAGTTTGTAATAGTTCCAGAATCGCCAATACAATGTCATTGATGTAGCAAAATCCACTCGCCTCGAACTTTTTTGCATGATGAAGACCACCAGTCCAATTGATAGCAATATCTGTTGCACCTGCTCGAAGCCTTCTAGCAGCAGCTAGAGAGGCACCAGCATAGGCCCGGCAAAAATCATACATGCCGTCGAACACAGGACAGTCATCAGCGAAATTAAAGCGCGTAAATGCAGAAGAAAGAGGGGTCGTTGGTGTGGTCTTGCTCAGAAAGTCGACATAGTCACTGTCATGGAATCTTTCCAATTCCTCTCGAGATGCCCAACGCGGTGAGTAGACATCCATATACTTGTGCAAACCATAACCATGAACGAGACGATTAGTGAGAGCAAGTCGTGCCGGCTTCATAGGGTGGTGTTCTCCGTAATGATAATCCGAAACGCCTTCAGTAAAATAATACGACACACGAGGATTAAAATGAGAATGGACACTTTTGGCATCAGCAAGCAATGCACCTGCATTCAAATCAGGTGCACCATCTGCTTTATACCTGGTGCGATCATAAAAAAAGGGCGCATCAGAAAAAGTGGGAAGCACGCGTGCCTTTGAACAGGCTGAAGCATCGTATTCCAATACGACCATAAGACGATGCCCCCAATTACGCCTCAGCCAGCAAGTGGCGAACGTTGTATCAAGACGTCAAGAATGGTCAACCGATTGCATCGTATCACGTGAGCGATGGGGAAAGCCTGGAGGCCAAGGAAGCGATCTTGCGAGGAGCATTCACGTCACATTTGGGCCGTGACTGAATCCTTAAATGGATCTTTGGCGCCATTATCAGCCATGGTGTCTCAATCAAGACTCAACTCAATAAGTATGAATGCCTACATTTGGTTCTTCGTAACAGGAATGTTTATGACTGGTATTTTCAACTCTATTGTGGTGAAATGGCAGGATATGCAATGTGTTAAGAACTGTGATGCCCACAGTACCGAGGCACCCATATTTTATTCGCAGCCAGTATGGCAGACACTTCAAATGTTTATTGGTGAATCCTTTTGTCTTCTTGTATTTGGTGTCCGCTCGATCACACAAGCGTATCAAGACGCAAAAGTGTCTGAGGAATGTCAGTCACTCCTTTCACATTGGCAAGTAAGAGTATATGGTAGCATGGAAGTGGTACAACACCCCAGAGGCCCGTCTATACCATGGTACATGCGCAGTTTCAAGTTTTTTGTCCCGGCAACTTTTGATATTATAAGCTCGACTCTCATGAATCTCGCTCTGTTGATGATGCCCGTAAGTATTTTCCAAATGACGCGCGGCGCTCTCGTTTTGTGGGTGGGATTGTTAAGTGGTTTATTTTTACGACGCTATTTGCCCCTATATCAATGGCTCAGTTTGGTGCTTGTAATGCTGGGGATTGTCATCGTGGGACTGAGCAGTTTACTTGTCTCTGTCACTGCCACACAAATCATAACCTCGGCCATGTCTACAACACCGGATTCTGCGATCAAGACGCTCCTGGGGCTGATGGTCGTATTTGGAGCGCAGATTTTTTCAGCCCTGCAATTTGTGTGGGAAGAAAAGATGATGGAGGACCATCTCGTCGAGCCATTACTGGTCGTTGGTTTGGAAGGCCTCTTTGGCATTTTCCAAGTGCTTATTCTCATGTGGCTATTGCATTTTTTTATCGGATCTACGCCGCAAGGCCGCAGTGGTATCTTTGATATGCGAGAGGCTTGGCACCAAACCATGGGCGTAAAAAACGTCCGAATCAGTGCGGTCGGGTGTGCCATAAGCATTGCGTTGTTCAATGTGTCTGGAATGACAGTGACTAAATACCTAAGTGCGACAACACGCAGCACGATTGATACTTTTCGTACGCTGGGCATTTATGCAGTAAGTGTAGCTCTTGGGTGGGAGGTGCTCTATCCTGTGTCGGGGACTGTCCAGATTCTTGGTTTTGTTATCTTGGCCTATGGCACATTCATGTTCAATGGTGTCATTTCCCCTCCTCACTTCTTGCAACGAAAGCAAACAATAACGAATGGTGATGACATGTAAATAGAAATGGCTTGTTTTACTTGGGGAAGAGTCATAAACATCTTACAGAATCAATCCAAAAAAAAACCTATTTTACTCATTGCCGAAGCGCATACCTTCTTCGATAGCTAAAACAAGCTTGTTTTCCAAAACTTCTTTCGATGGATAGGGCGGGAGATCAATGCGGTTAAAACATGTGTGTGACTTTGGCAGTTGGTTGACCTCACCTGACTTTTCAATGGTAAAGCGACGCGGACCATCTGATCCCTGTAAATCTTTGAAGCCATTGACAGGGATACGGGATGTGCCCGTGGCAAACTGAAGCAGCCGTGAGCGCTGCTCGGCAGGCCACTGTTGCACACATTGCCAGAACCACTGGACCACATCGTCCTGTTCTGTAAAGCCACGATAGTCCGTAAACCGTTTCCAGTCATCGACATCAATCTCAGACATGCCGCCCATTAGGAGCTCTAATTCGCGCTCATCAAACACGTTGATGAGATCCAGAGGAATCAACTCCGAAAAGCCGCTAATAAAGGCACGGAACTGTTCTTCCACACGCTTTATGATGCGCCATTCGACCATGCAGTCAACATACTCGTGCTTATTCTCGTTGGTGACGTCGATTTGTTCACCACCAGGCTTGAGCTCAACGGTCACCATCTCACCGAACTTGTCCTCGAGAGTGCTAAATGTCTCTTCCATGACTCCCTCGATGGAATTGTCAAGCATCCATTGCAACGAGCGGTGATAATCAGCATCCACACTTTCCATATCAGCTAATGTGATTTTCTTCTTCAGAATCATCTTATAGAACGAGACAATAAAGTGTGCATCGAGGAAGCGGCGATGGAAAATGGCGAGACCAAGCACACGGCCAATAAATTTGAAGTAGTTCAAGTGCTCTGGATTGATGCCAGAATGTGGGTTGATTTGCAACGTGTAGTTATCGTGTGCACTGTACTCGAAGAGGCAGTAAAATGGATTGAACATTTCGTGCGAAAGTAAGAAGAAAAATTCACGAGACACACCGCCATAATCCAAAGCATCCTCGCCTTCAAATTTAATCATGAGGCGCTTTTTAAGATCATTCGGCTGTTGGCGCATAATTTCAGCATATGAGTCTTCGAAAATATGAGTTCGCCGCACCTTGACGTGACACTGGCCGGGGATAGGACGCAGTGCAGGCTGCGACCGAAAGTAAATGAGCTTACGACGAAAGTCACGCTTATACTGGGGCACATTTTGGTCGAGTGAGCTAGGAAGACGGGGATCATCCCATGTTGTGGTTTTAGTGTTGTGATCCACAAAGTACACACGAGCCGTTGAAGTGAGGCGCATCTCCCAACCGCTCGGCAAAGGACCCAGCTGACTCACGCTCTGAGGCTGCAAGCTCAAATTGTTTCCATTAGGGCCCATAATACGCAGGATTTGCTGACGGCGTGGATCAACCCAAGTCGTTGTGCGTGTGTTGTGATCCACAAAGTATGGTCGTCCTTCGGCCGTTGTGCGCTGTTCCCACCCACTGGGTAAGGGACCTGCACCAGACGAAGTGGAGTTCGAAGCGGCACCGAGAGGTGTTGACCTGTTAGACGAATTGCTTTGTCCTTGGTTTTGGCCCTCGACACCTAAAAAGTCGTCAGCCACGGCCATGTTGTTCATGCGCGTGCGGTCCAGCTCGGCATTCTGGCGCTGCACACTAGGATCATTCGATGGTCGTGTCCATGTCGTCGAGCGGGTGTTATGATCGACGTAGTACATACGTCCAAGATGATCGGTACGGCGTTCCCAACCAGGAGGCAATGGCTCCGAGTCGGGGTTTCGCGACTCTGTCGCTCGGCTTTGCGTTGGGGCCTGTGTGGCGCTGGACAGAGACACAATGGGCGCAGGGTGTGGCGTATTGGTAGCAGATGTCTGGCTATCAGACGGCACAACAATAGGCACAGCCGGTTCAATGTTGGTTGACGACGAGCCGACCGACGACAGGCCAGAAGGACGCACCGCTGCTTCGGGATGCCCTACACGAGCAGGCACAGCAGGCGAAGATACTGCGGCGGGTACCGTTCCAGAGGCACCAGGTAAGGTAGACGGAACCGGTGAGGCAGCAGCGGCAGCGTGGGAGGCATTGGAGCTGGAAGCAGTGGATGTGACAGGCGCCAGGCCAGCAGATGTAACGTGAGAAGTTGTGGCGGATACACTGGCAGGTAGAGGGGTCGAGACATTGGTGTTAAGATCAATAATAAGTTTGCCATGAATTGGGAGGTTGTCGTTGGACTTCTTCAGGTCCCGCGTGAGTAGTGCCTTGCCTCCAAGTTCGAGGTCGATAACATCGGCCACACGTACATTGATGACACCGAGAAATCCCTGGTCGCGTTTCTTAAATTTTTTTTGGTCAAAGATCTGAACTGCCACAACGGAAGCGTCATTGACCGATACATCGAAAGAGTCATTCCAGTAAGGGTTCAGTGTTTTCTTGATGACAGAGGTGGTGTGGGTTTGCTCACCATCTACTGTTACAATAGCAAATGGGTCAGGCAAGCGAAATACATCCCGCTGCACGGTTAGCACACCCACACGAGCGGTCATGTCGACATACCTTGGTCAGGCCATCGGCCGCCACCACAGTAATGCGCATTTTGCGCGTACTTCGAGGCGTCAGCAAGATAACAGAAGTATACATACAGTCTTCCGGGAGCAGAAGGGCTCACCATGCTAGTGTACGACGCGGTAACGTACGGCCCACTAAGCTGGGAGTTGTCGTTCAAGTTGCAAAATGGCCGGCACCTCGCTGTCCGCATCACGGGTGAATGGGCAAGGGCACGTGGCTGCACGTGAGATGCATCACGTGTATGGTTCTTCGGCATGTCCATCGACAAGGATCAGTGACGACGAACGTTTTACAGGCGCTGAAGGTAGCAATGACGACAACGGCGCCAGCGTTCACGAGCGCACAGCGCCAGCGCGCTGCAGCATTGTATCGTTCTTTGCTCAGAACGACGCGCGATCTGTTCCAAGGTGATCAGCGCGCACTTCTAGCTGCGCATCAAGAGACACGAAACCGGTTCCTCGCTGCGAAGAACGAGCGTGATGCCGCCAAGATCGACGAAAACCTAGATATGGGCGAGCAAGTCAATTACTTGCTGAAGCACAATGTGGTTCAAGGGGTTTCGGAGCCGGAGTCTGGCTCCACCTACAAGCTGCGATTCACAGAGCACACAGAGCTCGGTTCGAATGATACCATTAAGCTTACTCGACCGGCACCGACACTCTCAGAGATTGAGCGCACCAAAGGCCAGCGTGGTACATCTGCACGGGCATTCTCTACAGGTAGGCGAGTGTTTGCCGCAGCCGGAGATGACTCGGGCTCTATTCCGCGTCCAGTGCCGCGGTTCCCAGGCATTGTCATCTTGTCGGATGGTTCCGCGGTGCGCATGACCACCACGTCGCCTCGTCATATAACACGCACTACACGTGATTTCACGAACCATCCGCTCTGGAATCCTATGTCCGGTGGACGAGGCGAAGGCGATGTGGACGACGATATGGGTCGTCTTGGATGGTTCCGTCGTCGTTTTGCGGACGCTGGCGCAGGAGTGGCACAGAAGCCTTCAGTGACATTCGACGAGAGCGATCTAAGCTGGATGAGCGGTGGTCGCGAGGCACGCCCTGGCGCTGCGGTCCAGACCAAGAAGGGCAAAGGAAAAGGGAAAAAGTAGCGCATAAGAGCTACGTATCTGACGGCGGAGGCCGCCGGCCCCAAGCTATCCGAATGGGATGATCCTGCAGAACGACTTTGTTGGCGAGTAGCGTCGCCATTTTTTCCGCATCCTGTCGCGTCTTGAAGTGGACAAAAGCACAGTGTGACGATGTGACAAGTTGGATGCTGGCGAGTGCCTTTTGCTTGTCGAGTGCGGGCATAGTTGTGGTCAGTAGAGTATGTAGTTCATCCTGGTTTATATTATGTGGCAAGCCTGCGAAAAAAAGGGTGCGAATGCGCTCATCCGGAGGCGCTGTCAGAGCCTTGGCACCAGCAGCCTTTTTCAGGACAGGCATATCGACGTGCCCTGGCGCGCGAGGAGGCAGAGATGGTGGAGCAGGCGTCAAGAGCGATGCAGTCTCGTGCTTATAGGGACACGCTTGGCCCCGAGCACAGTGGCCACGCGCATAAAAAGAGCACACGACTGGTCGCAATTGCTGGTAATCAGGTTCGGGACGTGCGAGCTTCTTCAGGACCTCATGACCTGCCCGCGATGGCCCGACAAGCTCTTTTGTAGCTTCAGGTGATGCACCATCCAGCAATGCATCCATGCGATTTACAAAATACTGGCGGTTGATGTCAGACATGGGTATCTTGACCGACGTCCCGAGGGCGGCATCGCGCACCTGCGTCGGCAAATGGTAGTCCAGATCAAGAATGCAAGATTGGCATACATGACGTATCTTGGCACATGTGGTGCAAATTTCGGTGGTCTTGAAGCGCATACCACTACCGGGATTCCATCGAAAGACGGTGCACGGCCTGCCACACACTTTACATTCTTTCCCTAGATGGTGTTTGGACATTCGCACGTACGGATTGGGACCGAGACACGTTTCGCATACAATAGGTGTGTCTGCCGACGACGAGCCGGCACTTGCGGCTCCCTGCTTGTTCAGAAAGCCGTACGACATGCCGCAACGTTGATGATCTCGATGCGCTGACACAGCCGAAAATAATGCCCCCACTTCCTTCAACACGTCACGTGCCGTCCACGCACGACGTGGGGCAGCGGCTGCTCAGCCGCCTGTCCCAGTAGCGATGGTAGGAGATAAGGCACCAGACGCATCGTCTGGGCAAAGTGCAGATGCGAGTCCCAGCATAAAAAATCTTGCGCGTCTCTTATCGATGCTCCAGTCGGGAGCCGAGGATGCCGCCCCGGCGCCTCACGAGCACAAGTTTTGGAAGACACAGCCAGTGAAGCAGCCCGGCGATAAGTCCGAGTTGCCGATGGGCGCCATCGAGCCGAATAAGCCACCCGAATGTGTACGCTCCGAGCCTTATGCCCTGCCGAGTGATTTTGAATTCGTCACTGTGAATATGGATCGAGACGAAGAGCTCAAGGAGGTGTATGATCTGCTGACACACCACTATGTTGAGGACGGTGAGGCGACCATGCGGTTCAAGTATACACCTGACTTTTTGCGGTGGGTCTTGCATCATCCCAACTACAACAAGGCATGGCATGTCGGCGTGCGCGTCAAGTCATCCCAAAAGCTCGTGGCATTCATCGCTGGTATTCCTCAGGAACTGCGCGTACGCGACACAGCCTTTCACGTCACAGAGATCAACTTTTTGTGCGTGCACAAGCGGCTTCGTACCAAGCGCATGGCGCCGGTGTTGATTAAGGAAATCACGCGCCGTTGCAACCAAAGCGGCATTTTCCAGGCGATTTACACGGCCGGTCAAGTGTTGCCGACGCCGATTTCGTGTGCTCGGTACTACCACCGCACGCTGCGGGCACGCAAGCTTGTCGAGATTGGCTTTAGTTCCGTCCCGAAAGGAATGACTATGGAGGAGCACGAGGCCCGCTTTGCTTTGCCGAGCACAACGAGCGTGCCGGGTCTGCGTGAGATGCAAGCGTCGGATGTGCCGGCTGTGGGTCGGCTGCTACGGCGGTACATGGCACGCTTCGACATGGCACCTCGCTTTTCCGATGCCGAGGTGCGCCACATGTTTGTGCGTGCAGCGCCGACGACGCCTGCTGCACAGCCGGTGATCTGGGCGTACGTAGTTGAGGCGCCCAATGGAAGTATCACTGACTTTTTCTCCTTCTACAATCTCCCATCGTCGGTCTTGGGTCACGAGAAGCATGACACTTTAGCAGCGGCGTATCTATTTTACTATGCGAGCGATGCTGCTTTTGACAACGAAGTGACGCCGTCCACAAGCGACGAGGCGTCGCCGTACGACATCGCGCGAAAAGAGAAGCCCGCGTGGCAGTGCAGCGACCAGAGTCATCTCACAGCAAGGGAGGCAGCAGACGAGGCGCACGTCCAACCATGGTACAGTGAGTCACTTGAATGCAAAAAGCGACTCAAGGCACGACTATGCGCGCTGATGGAAGACATGCTGATTCTCGCTCGGGACCAAGGCTTTGATGTGGTCAACTGCCTAACGGGAATGGACAACGCGCTGTTTACGCAGGAGCTCAAGTTTGGCCCGGGTGATGGGTTCCTGCGCTTTTATCTATTTAACTGGCGTGTGGCGCCGATTGCTGGTGGTATGGGTACTCGTAAAGACGAAGAGGGTCTGGACCCAGCGGCCGTTGACGAATCGGCGGCGGTGGCCCGTCCCCTCCCGCCTACGACGTATGGCTCAGGGAATGGCATAGTGATGGTATAAAGGCTAAGGCACTCGGATAAGCTGGCCCCATGAATGCCACATGCGCGTCACCAGATGGGCCCGGCCAGACCAGCCATCGCGAGACAGGTGGCCACATTCGATGGCCGAGATGTCAGCTTCTACCTCGTCCAGGAGGCGCGTTCGCATAGTATGATGGCCCATACACGCGTGCCGAATGAGGATATGGAGCGCCGTACGGAGTGTGCTGGCATCTAGTAGAAGGTATCCGAGCTTGGATGCGTCGTCCGCGTCGTCTGCACACAATTTATCAGCATGACGCAACGCTTGCCATGCCTCGAAGCGAGCTTGAACGATGCCCGACGCGTGGAGTGATAGCTTGCGACCAGACACCCACCGAACGCTGCGACGTAGGCCTGCATACAAGAGATAGACAAGTGCCAACGCCGGGGCCAGTCCCACGGCGCCAAGCAGCAACTCTTGCGACTTGAGGAGCCAGTCAATCCCACTCAGGGCCACCTCCAAGTCCACCTTGGCTTTTTGGACCTGGATCAGAAGCGTGCGTATGAGCGAGCCTGATAAGAACCCGCGAAGGGGCGCACGCATAGCTGACTCGTACACCTGCCATACCTGCGTCAAGTCACCGGTGCGTGTGCGCTCCGCCAGAGCCGCGAGTTGAGATGCATTCATATGCAGTGTGTCACGGCCCAGTGCCTCGACCATGCGCTCCAGACTTTGTTCGTCGGCCACAAGACTATCGCGGCGGACAAGCAACGCCCGCTCCTTTCGACCGGCTCGTAGAGTATCGAGCAAGCGCATGGCCGGTACATAGATCCAACCAACAGCGAGACCCTGCACCGCATCCCATGCAGTTGTGATCTGCGCAAAGATATCCGCGCCATGTCGATACACGAGCGTGGCAGCGGCCCATGATATCAGAGGGTACACGACGACCAGAGGCCATGCATGTGTCCAAAGGCTCGGCACGCCACAGGCCTGGAGGACGCGAGATACGCCGGATTCATGCATCGCCACTGCATCAAGTAGTGCCGCTGCCGCTACATCCAACGATGCCTTGGCATCGAGAGGCTCATCATACGACATGGCGTCGCATCCGACACGGCACAGATACGATGTGCGTTCCGACACGGGCTGCGTTTCCGAAGCGCACCATGCCATCACTAGCATCCCAAGCGCACGCACTGTGGCGGACCGAGCTCGACGAAGCCGTAAGCACTTAGCCTCAGCATCTGCACGCAGGCCACGCACGCCCCATCCTTGAGTGTGTGGTAGTCTTGTGGTGATTCGCGCAGGCAGTGTCTGAAGCCACAGAAGTCCTGCACGCAAAGGTTCCTTTTGAACCCGACACCAGTAGGATTCTGCCTCCTGCAGCGCGCGCGCGTCCGACATGAGCGTATTCGTGACGTGAAAGTAGACGGCGTACACGATCCGCGCCATATCCGCGTCCGTGGCACCAGGTTCATGACGCGTGCGTGCGAGCGCTGTGCCTAGCGCCGCACACGTACGCAGCCGCAGTAGCGTGCTCACACTCGACGTGCGACCAGACGGCACCGGCAGCGCATACAGTGCGTCGCTGATGGACGCATGGACGGCCATCGACATGGTGGAGACCGACGCGCGTCGCCTCCACGTGCAATCGGACGGGACCCTACCACACGTTGGGCCAAGAAGTGGGGGCGTATACGTCCTAATTTTTGCGGCGCTGCACAGGCAGTATGACAAGTGCGCAGAACCCGTATCATAGGGTGGCGCAGACGCTGCAGTACTGCCTGGATGCGACTCTGCAGACGATGTATAAGCAGAAGCATACGCAGGTGACGGTGCATGTGAGTGCACCCATCATGTTGGCGAGTGTCTACATGTCTTATGCGATGCAGTTCTTACAAGCGCGAACGACCGTGGGCATGACGAGCTCCACGGCGCCTTCCGTGCTCGCGTCTGTTTCGTTGTCCGCACACATCTCTGACTTGATGCAGGCCACGCTGGATGCCATTGCAGCGCAGGCCTCTGCGAGTCGTGTCGAGCTGTTCATGTCCTCGGCGTCGACCTTCCTTCTGATGACGACACGATCCTATGGAACGCATGCGCCCCGCTTTGTAGACAATGCTGACTACGATGAAGATGTGCCGTGGTACCCCAGCTCGTCATACCCTATCGCTGCGCTCTCGCTGCTGATCCACACGTTTTCGTGTCTTGTGCACAACACGGCCCAGGACTCGCGCGTCATCGTCGAACCTCAGCTCGGGACGCAAGCCAATCAGATCAGTGTGAATGTGTACTTTGACGCAAGCATGCCCGTGAATGAGGCAACGTGGCCACCATGGCTGGGTCCCTATGTCGATCTCCAAGCGGTTCTGGATGATTTTGGCTTTGAACTGTCCCAAATGCCCCTGTCCCAGACCGACATGGAGCAGAACGAGAAATTGGCGTCATTCTTAGACGCCAAGCATCCGACGCGCCTCAACATCACACTGGGGCGGCCTCTAGGCGCTGACCTGCTGACGAGCGAAACGTCCAGCGACCGCGATGCACCTATGATTGCGCCTGGCATCACGATGATATCAGTCTTGCCTATGCTCCAGCGGCGCCGTGTATATATGCCGTTCCCCGACATGGCCCTATGCCGCCAGCTGCGCGAATACCTCGAAGATTGGGAATGCACGCTCGTGGACATGCATGAGCGTCCTGACCTGGCCATTGTGTGTCATGACACCCAAGAAGTACACACGATTACCAAGGCCCGGATACCTTGCATTTTTATATCGACTCTGCCGCGTATCACATCGACGCTGGCAGAGCCTCTGCCCCGCTCGACTGTCCCCATTACCGAACCTGTCAGTCGCGGACGCCTGGCTCTTGCATTTTATCACATTTTGTATAAGGACGACAAGCAAAAAGAGGCGAGCGAACATGTGCTCGCCACGGAATCCCACTCGGACATTCATGCGCTCACACTCGAGGCTATGGCAAGTCACCTTGCAACGGTGTCAACACGGCAGCAGGTTTCATTGCCGTCAGTCGCCTTGATGAGCCCAACCAGCCCGTCTGTGCACGGAGGTGCATCGATCATGCCGAACCTCGACACTCGAACCCCCCCTCTGCCGCAGGCATCACCCCATGTACATTCTGTCGGCTCTCAAAAGATCGATGCACTCGCACCCTCGTCCGACTACTTTACCCAGGCGGTCTCGCGCCTTGCTTCTCAGGCCAATATTGCCGGCGGACGTCTGGTGCACGGTGCCGATGGTCGACCCGCGGGTCTCTACTTCCAGCCCCGAGAAAGCTGTGCATCGCAGAATAGCAAAGCAGGAAGCATCAATCCTGCCATCGATGCACGCCGCCCTCATGTTCAGACACATCGGAGTGATAAAACAGGCCGACCGACCTCTACCCCAGCCCCTCCCACGCCATCATATCCGACAGCATCGATGTTGCGCGCAGCACAATCACAACTGCCTAGTGTCAAAGGAAGCACGTCGGCAGTGCATGTACCACAGCTGCCCACAACCCTCTCGTTCAGTCAGCGCGACAGCATGTCACGCCCAAATGCACCCACGTCGATTCAGCTGCCACCTCGGAACTTTGATCCAAAGACCCAGCCGTCGCGACCAACACCTTTTGCGCATTTACCGAGTCGCTCAGTGCGCACTTCAGCTCAGCCACAGGAGGGTGTAGTTATCGGCAAGCGTGGCGAGGCACGGCGTGCAGGTAACGAGGTCTCGTCATCTCCATCTGCTTCGGGTGCTGCTTCATCACCAGCGTATACACCCCTGCTATCCCCACATTCAGTGTCCCGAATTCAGAAGCGCAAGATGGCTCTGCGCGAAGAATTTCTGCCGCCTGTCAATGTCCTCGTGGTCGAGGATAACATGGTAAACCAGCGCATATTGTCGACTTTCATGATGCGGAAAAAGATCCAGTATGATCTGGCTCGCGACGGACGAGAGGCGGTGGAAAAATGGCGGCGTGGCCATTTTCATCTCATCCTCATGGACATTCAGTTGCCCGTGATGGACGGCATCGCAGCGACCAAAGAGATCCGAAGGCTAGAGAACTTGGATCAGCAGGCTGAAAATACGGACGAAGGCGGCGATGCGCCCATGCAACTTGCGCGACATTCGGTCATTATCGTGGCCCTGACCGCTTCAGTCCACAGCAAAGATCGAGTGGAGGCATTAGCGGCGGGCTGCAACGACTTTTTGAACAAGCCCGTCAATCTGCCTTGGCTGCAGCGCAAGATTTTGGAGTGGGGAAGCATGCAATATTTGCTGCATGCAGGCCTGAACCCGGGTCCGAGTACGACAGATCGCGAGAAACAGACTGCGCCGTATGCTCCCAAGAGCCTCTGGACTCAGGCGGACATGAAGGCGTATTCCGTGGCGAGACATCTTCATTTGCCGAAGCGTTTGCCTTCTTCGATGGAAGATTCTGATGATGATAACGATAGCAAGTTCTCTTTGCCGCCACCACAGCATGCTTCGCCATAGACAGACGTGATACCCTGATCTACATTCTACATGAGGGAGTAGGCAACTACAGGCACAACGAGGATGCCAGTAAACAGAACACTAGACCACACCGTGGCAGTCGTATATGGTGACGTACTCTGTGATGGGGGTGGAGCCTTTTCGTCGTCTGCTTTCTTGATTCCCTTCTTTACAAGCATCGCATGGAAATCAGCCGGATCGACACGTGTGCCAAGAATGGTGTCAAAGTGTACAAAAAATGGCTGAGAATAGTTGAAACGCAGACCTTGGGTCTGGTGATGCACATCATGGTAAGCAGCATTGTTCGGGAACAAGGCGTGAATGGGGTTATAGTACCATGGGAATGCATATCCGCAGTGATCACAGACCGTCTTGAAAGTAGAAAGGGTAAAGAAGACAATCGTTTGACGTAAAGTCATACAACTAAGCACACGAGCCAGCTCGGCGCCTAGCGTGTCTAGCAACACACCCTCGAGAGGGTGATTGTATAGCGCACCGAAGGCGTAAGGAACATACAGCCGGTGATGGTGCGAGTGCAACATGCGGTAAAGAAAGCGCACTTCATGCATCGTGCGATGCAGCATGTATTGCCAAGCATCGAGAACAAAGCATGCGAACCAAAACTGGAGCCAAGGAATGCCCCACCAATACAACGCGATGGCTGCCCGCACGAGGAATCCATCATACACGGGCAAATGAAGGGAGCGCATCCAGTTAAAAATTACTGGGATATCTTTGTAAGGATCCGCATCTAGACGTTCCGTCGGCGTTGCAGGCGTGTCTTCCATGATGGCGATGCCCAGGGCCGTTTGGATCGCATGCTGCAACATGACCATCAAAATCACGCGAGTCATGCTCACGCGGTTGCGTCGCTTTAGTTCTTCGGGCTCGTGCAGCCGAAACTTTTCAGACCATGCAGGCCGTAATACATCTAGAGAGTGAAAGAAAAGTGATGCAGACCAGTACACAAGGACGGGCATCAAAAGAGCCAAGTCATGGTCAGAAATAGCGGTAAAGTATCTTGGTGCATTACTGTAGAAAAAAGGCAATGTTTGTCGTACTAGCGCATGCACCTCAGATGCGGCCACTGAGTCTTTCATCGTGATACTCCAAGTGGCGTTAGTCCAACACATCGCACCACTTGGTCGAATTGCCACTTTAGTCCGCACGTGTCGTGAACTCCACATGACCCGCAGAGTCACAGCCTTTGCCACCAACGTACTTTCCACGCGCCTCACGGCCCTCACAGTTCAAACGCCTTATGCGTATCATGCACGAGCAAAAAGGGGCCAACTTGTCACATTTGCAATGCCGGGAATCGCAGAAACCATCACTTCGAGTAATCTATTGTTATGCGCAATCAAGTTTCCACGCAAAATTTACTACTACGATTAACAAAATGGGGATTTCACAAATCAGAACAATAAACAGGCGTCGGGCTTATAAACTAAATACTACGATAGCGCAATGTCACCGTAGACTTAGATCAAGGCGGCAATGGCAATGCCGACAACACCCGCAACCACGGCAGGCACGCCGCTGAAGGTGGCAGCGCCGTCGTTGCCACCCTTGTCGTCCTCACCGTCCTTAGAGTCCGAGTTCATGTCATCGCCCTTCTTCGAGTCCTTGTCATCGCCAGCGGCGGCGCCCGAGGAGCTGCTAGTTGGCTGGCTGCTCGAGCCAGACGACGACTTGTCACCACCAGCCGACGAAGACGAAGGCGATCCAGACGACTTCGAGGCGCTGCTCGACTTCGACGACTTGGAGTCGGACGACTTCGAGCTGTTGTCACCAGACTTCGACTTGCCCGAGTCGTCATCCGACTTCGAGTTACCGCCGCCACCAGCAGCGGCACCACCAGAGCCACCGGACTTCGAGCCCTTGTCGCCATCACCGTTCAGGCAGGAGTCGTCACCGCCACTGACAGGGCCGGCCTGAGCCGATTGGTTGCACTGACCCGACTTGTCACAGAGGTTAAGCGTGAACTTCTGACCCTCGGGAATCGAGACCTTCCAGGTCATCGACGTACCTTGCTGGTCACCAAGGTCGGCCTTCACCTCCCTGATATTGCCAGGGGCCGTAACGTAGAGGTGGTAAGGAGGCTCGCCACCCTGCCACGTGATCTTGACGGGCTTGCACTGAGCCACAAAGGTGGGCGTGTTCACCTTAAGCATGTCGTCCTGGGCAGCGACAGCAGCGGCCGAGATAACTGCAATAGCGGAAAGAGTCTTAGCGTACATTGCGTAGAGGGAAAGGGTAAGGAATCATGAGCGGCCCGTCCTCTATTTGAACTGGCACACGGGCCTCGGGCCAGCCATGCTGCGGTCGGATATTTCCGCCCGTGCGTGCCACAACACGCTTGAGTGGACTCTATGTTTAAATTTGAACCAACAATTTTGCTGTATTGATGCTACGTGGCACCTGCAGTATAACAGTATAATAGCTCACCCATTCTAGCCAAACAAATGCGACAAAAGACCATCATGAACTGCAGACTTATCAAATTATAAAAGTAACACATAAAAGCACTCCGTATAGTCCAATGATATGGGTTAAATAGGTGGCTGTGTATTTTCTCCACAGCAGTATCGCGTGATCATGCATGTGTCGTGGCATTGTATGATATAGACGTGACCCGCACGCGTCAACCCTACTAAGTACAGAAATCAGAAACCGCTCTGCCTGATCAAGTGGCATGCACGTGACTGGTATGGTCGCACAGACATTCACACCATTCCGTTCCATATCGGCTGGCCGGCCAAGATAGTGGCTCTTCATGCAGGAGCTTAGCGAGCAGCATGCGGGCACGCCTGGTCGGCTGAAATTTCCAAATTCAGCGCAGGCTGAAATAGTCCGGTTACATCAGAAAGATGCTTACTACGGTGAACTCTTTCGCGAACAGGTCAGGGATGTGGCCGTGGAATTTCTTGGTGCACGATTGACCCACAGGCTTGAGAACTTGCTAGCACTCGGTGCGAGTATGGCCTATTTGAGCTTGTGCACCTTGGGCGGATCACAGTCACTGGGCGAAGAGTATGTGAATGCCATGATGCGAGATCGACGCAAGGGTGGCATTGTAAGCGCGAAGCGACGCATAATATTTCTTGTGCTGTACATTATGGCACCGTTCTTCGCTATGCGGATGTATAGTATTACGCGTATGTATATCTTAAGAATGGATATGCACATTACACGCAAGCGTCTTCGTGAAGCACAATCCATGGAAATTCTCGTTCATGAGCCATCTCTTCTCACCAGGCTGTGGAATAATATTGAGCCTATCGTGCATTGGCTTGCCGACAGGCTCCCTGGCTCACATGCACTCACAGGCACAAACGGTTTGTTTGCATATGTGGCCTCGGCACAGCTTGCATTGTTTTACTTGAGCGGACCGTATTATACCCTAGCACATCGACTTGTTAAGGCAGATTACGTCTATGCCAGCACACAGCGTCCCTCGTCCCAGCCTCTTTCCTATGAAATACTTGGCATGCTGCTGGCAGTCCAGCTACTGATCAAGCTGGGACTGTCAATTCGGCGCATCAATTTTCCAGCGCCAGCATCATCAGATGGTACCAATGCGGCTAGAGCTTCGGCAGAAACAAAAAGAGTAGAGCCAGTGTCGCTCAAGATTGACGGTGCTGTTGTATCGCCACTCGGTGACTCGCATCGCAAAGTCTCGTCGTCCAATGCGACTAATGTGCCGCTTGTGTACGCAGATCCGGACGTGTCCGCTTCACCGGAGAGGTTAGGTCTTGGTCCTATCCGGACAGAATCGGAAAAGCAGGCTTTTGATTTGGCTCAAACAGCTGTTCGAACAAAGACTGTGCAGATGGAAGCAATCGCGGATGAGGTGCTACGGTGTACGTTATGCATGGACCGACGTGAGCCCGAAAACGGGAGCAGTGCTGTCACAGAATGTGGTCACGTTTTTTGCTGGACTTGCATTGAAGAATGGTTGAAGGAAAAGGCTGACTGCCCACTGTGTCGCCAGGCGGTGCATGTGTCGCGTGTATTGCCTATCTATAATTTGTAGACCAGATGATAAATTGGCCCAATTTAGGTTCCACCGAATCTCCACATTGCAAATGCCAATCATATATACCTACAGAGCCACAGAATCGAGGCTATCAATTCTACTATTAGAGCTCGTCGTGGTAGTTAAGAGGCTCATCTGAGCCAGCACCGCCAGCTCCACCAGCGTTGTACACCTTAGCAGTGATGGGAGAGATGGCAGCCTGAAGCTCCTGAAGATGCTCCTCAATGTCCTGAGCCTCAGCAGCCTGGCCATTCTCCTCCATCCACTTTTCAGCATCCTTGATGTGCTGCTGGATCGTAGCCTTGTCGTTTGAGTCCAGCTTACCGCCCAAGCCCTCTTTGTCAGTGACCTGGGTACGGAGCATCGAGATGAAATTCTGGTAGTTGTTCACAGCCTCAACACGCTTGCGGATCGCCTCATCCTGTTCAGCGAACTCCTCCGCCTCTGCCACCATGCGATCGATCTCCTCCTTCGAAAGGCGACCCTTGTCGTTTGTGATCGTAATCGATTCGCTGCGGCCCGTACCCTTGTCGGCGGCCATGACCTTCATGATACCGTTGGCATCCACTTCGAACGTCACTTCGATCTGAGGCACGCCACGCGGGGCCGGGGGAATGTTGTTAAGTTCAAACTTGCCGAGCAAGTTGTTGTCCTTTGTCATCGAACGCTCACCTTCGAACACCTGGATCAACACAGTGTTTTGGTTGTCAGCGGCCGTACTGAAGATCTGGCTCTTTTTGGTAGGCACCACCGTGTTACGTGGAATCAGCTTGGTCATCACACCACCCGTGGTCTCGATACCGAGCGTCAGAGGGTTGACATCGATCAGCACCACACCACCGAGCGATTCGTCACCAGAGAGCACACCACCCTGGACGGCAGCGCCCCATGCGACGGCCTCATCCGGGTTGATACCCTTCGAAGGTTCCTTGCCGTTGAAGAACTCCTTGAGCATCTGCTGCACCTTGGGGATACGAGTAGAACCACCAACCAGCACAACATCGTCAATCTCGTCCTTTTTAACGCCAGCGTCCTTGAGCACCTGCTCGACGGGCTTGAGCGTACGACGGAAAAGGTCCATGTTCAGTTCCTCGAACTTGGCACGCGTGAGCGTCTCCGAGAAGTCCTTGCCATCAAAGAAGCTCTCAATCTCAATACGCGTGCTCATCTGGCTGGACAGCGTACGCTTAGCACGCTCCACCTCACGCTTGAGCTTACCGACACTGCGCTTGTTCTTCGAGGCATCGAGGTCTTCCTTCTTCTTAAACTGCTTGAGCAGGTACTCCGACACACGGTTGTCAAAGTCCTCACCACCCAGATGAGTGTCACCGGCAGTGGCAAGCACCTCAAACACGCCAGCGTCTATCGAGAGCAGCGAGACATCAAACGTACCACCGCCCAAATCGTACACGATAATCTGTGACTCGCCCTCCTTCTTGTCCAGACCGTACGCGATAGCGGCGGCGGTGGGCTCGTTCACAATGCGGAGCACCTCGAGACCAGCAATCGTACCAGCGTCCTTAGTGGCAGTACGCTGAGCATCGTTAAAGTAAGCAGGGACCGTGACGACAGCGTGTGTGACCTTGTGGCCGAGATATGCCTCAGCAGTCTCCTTCATCTTCTGAAGCACCATAGCGCTGATTTCCTCAGGCGTAAACACCTTCGGCTTACCGTGCACCGTCACTTGGATGGCAGGCTTACCCTTCTTCTCAACGAGCTTGAAGGGGAAGTGCTTGATGTCCTTCTTAACATCAGCCTCACCCCACTTGCGACCAATGAGACGCTTCGCGTCAAAGATCGTGTTCTCGGGGTTCTGGGCGGCCTGGTTCTTGGCAGCATCACCAATGAGACGCTCGTCATCCTTGGAGAAGGCCACGTAAGAGGGTGTAATACGGTTACCCTGGTCGTTGGCAATGATTTCGACACGGCCCTGGCGCTGAACACCAACACATGAGTATGTGGTACCCAAGTCGATACCGATTACCGTGCCGTATTCACCACGCTTGTCCTGCGCAGCCACAGCCGATCCCGCGTACGGGGTGGACGACAGCAGCAGCGAGAGGGACAGGAGCGAAACAAGAGCAAACAGAACGCTCATGAACGACTGCCTTGCCTGAGCCAACATCTTGCTTGGATCAGTGAAGGGAGTTCGAAGATTCGCTTTGAGAGGCCCCGCGGCACATTAATAGCCCCGCGCCCCGCCAGCCTGGCAGATTCCACGTAAGCTCCGTCATCTTCCACCGTGTTCCTCGTCTGTCCACGTGGAACGCTCGGTCTTGCTTAACTAATACGATTGTTCGTGCCACGCGTGTTGGCGTGTCAGCCATGGCCAAGCGGCTCCTATCTCTACGAATGGTGCATCATTCGGCTTCTTCCAAGTCATCTTCGCGATCGCGCCGCTTCTTGATCAAGCCGTATTCGCGCGAAACGTGCGTCGTGTTGACCCATCCCTCCTCGGGAAATAAGTCTGCGATGCGCTTATACATAGCTTTGCGAGCATTAATCTCGCTGTAGGAGTCAGGCACATTCTCGAGCTTGAGTTTTTCGTTACGGATCTCGCTCATGGCATTTTCGACAGTAATGACGGTAAATAGTTCTTCACGCATCTCATCTGTCCATCGAAATCGCCTGACCAGTTCATCCGTCTCGGCCACCGGAGCACTTGTGTCTCCGACCTTTTCTTCGTCCACACCTTGGTGATCATTATTATCTTTGCCCTCTACGCCATGTTCTCGACAGAGAGCCTCGTACTCTGATGCCTGCATAGGAAACTGCTCATCAATGAGTTTTGAGAGCTTTTCGATATGCTCTTCCTGTAGATCCCGAAAGTACTCCATATGCTTGTGGAAAAATTCACGTTTGGTGAGTTTCATCATGGTGAAGCGATTGTACGGGAAAATCGACGGTAGATAATTAAAAAAGTTGTCGTTGTATTCATCCAGCTCAACTGCGACTTTGGCCGTTTCAATAAGCGGTGGCTTCAGCTCCGGTGGAAACTTGGTCTTGACAGCAAAACTCGCCTTGCTGACGAGGGCTTTGAGGTGATCGAACATGCCTTGCAATTGTGGATGCACCGGCCTTGTTGGGTATTTGTTCTTTTTCTTCTCGGTAATGTCGGGCACCGACGTCTGCACCGACTCGGGTGCGGCCATAGCAGGTGCCAACTCTGGTTCGGGTGTTGGGAGTGCCGCTTGGGATGTCTCCTTGGCCGGCAATGCTCGTTGCTGTTGTCGGAGTGACGCAGCGCGCTTGGCAAGGAGCTTGTTTGTGCGTCCAGCAGCCCATCCGCGATTAAAGGTGGGGCCGGCCCGGAAAGCCGACGTGGCATGGGACGAGATGAGAGAGCTGGCTCTGGCAGGGGCTAATTCGACGCGGCCTGAAGCGACATAAAAGCCATCTTTGCTGGTGCGTACGGTGTGTGTCGGTTCATCTACTCCGAGCTCTGAGTCATCGACAAAGGGGTCCTTGGTATCATACGAACCAACATCGTATTCCGTGGCCTGTCGTTTACGTGAGAGCTGCGTGGATGGACCATGGGCCGGGTATTTTTGCAGAAGTTTGGCCAAGCCACCAAGATCACGTAGTTCCTGGGCTGATAGACCGACTTCGCGCGACGATGACGCAGCATCTTGATCGAGATACATGGCCTTGTACCAAGCAGCCCAGTCTGAGTGCTGGTCTTCGAGCTGCTCAACTGCCAGTTGGGGGATTTGGAAGATATAGTCCGTGTCCTTTGTCGGATTATGAGTGAGCGCGAGCTGAAGGCGGATGGTAGGTCTAGGCGGCTTGGGCATAGACAGTGGGTCTATTGGCGAAGGACTGCGTCGTCGTTTTCTCGATGTCTCTGAGGACTCGCGTGCAGGTTCTTTGGCTTGTTTGTGGTCTGCGTCTTGAGAGGATCCAGGCTCCTTGGCAGGTGCAGGCTCCTTGGCAGGCGCAGGATCCTTGGCAGGTGCAGGTTCCCCGATAAGAAGGACCTGCTCTCGTTTCGATGCCTCACCAGGCACCGTCGTCAGAGCTACCCGTTTTTTGGGCGGCTCTTTGCACGGTTCGGGAGCTAATGTGAATGATGTCGTCGTTGGCGCCGCATTTAAACGAGCAGCACCGGCCTCGTCTGCCCGCGGCAGCGTCGCACTCATGCCAGGCGCTGACACGTTAGCTTCCCCTGTGTCGCGGTCCATGTCCAAGGAGACAGCATGTGGAGCACGTGCCGCGATAGGCGTAGGGTGACGCGTCCCGCTCAGACCATCACGATGTCCATGAGCCACATCGAGGAACTGCGGGCCAAATACGAGGCGGCCGGTCAATCCCATGTGTTTTCGTACTGGGACAAGCTTTCTGAAGGTGAGCAAGCGCAACTCGAGAGGCAGCTGCGGTGCATTGACCCGGTCAAGCTGAACGATATTGTCAAAAATGCCCTGATCGCTGACGAGGCTGCACGAAATGAGCAAGCTGCGAAGGTTGAGCCGCCGCCTGTTGAGAGTCAAGTATCAACAGTCGGTGAGGTGAACGCTGAATACTACCGCGCGATCGGAATGAAGGCCACGGCCGCTGGTCAGGTCGGTGTGCTTCTGCTGGCTGGCGGTCAGGGCACACGTCTCGGATCATCGGCGCCTAAAGGATGCTACGACATCCAACTTCCGAGTGGCAAGAGCCTGTTTCAGCTTCAAGCCGAGAGAATCGCCAAGCTCCAGGAGTTGGCATCGCAGGATGGTGCCCAGGTGATGGTGCCATGGTACATTATGACGTCTGGTCCGACACGCGAGCCGACTGAGACGTTTTTCCGTGAGCATGCCTTCTTTGGTCTTGATCCGGCCAACGTGATCTTTTTTGAGCAGGGAACGCTGCCATGTATCTCGAATGAAGGCAAGATCATGCTCGACGAACCGGGCAAGGTCGCTACGGCCCCAGACGGCAACGGTGGTTTGTACGCGGCGCTGCGTGCACCGGTGCGTGAGGGGCAGCCATCTGTGTTGGATGACTTGCATCGCCGCGGCATCAAGTACTTGCACGCGTATGGTGTCGACAACTGCCTGGTCAGGGTGGGCGACCCTGTGTTTATGGGCGTGTGTATCGAGAAGCAGGTCGCTACCGGTGTCAAAGTCGTGAAGAAGACGGACCCTGCCGAGTCGGTCGGTGTAGTGGCCCGCAAGAATGGCGCCTTTAGTGTCGTGGAGTACTCAGAGATCCCTCCCTCCCTGAGCGAGGCACGCGACGCGAAGGGCGAGCTGCTTTTCCGCGCCGCCAACATCGCGAACCACTTTTACACGACGGAATTTCTGAGCAAGGACGTGCCAGCCTTTGAGCCGAAGATGGCATACCATGTGGCACGCAAAAAGATCCCTTCGATCGACCTCTCGACGGGCGAGCGCGTCAAGCCTTCGACGCCGAACGGCATCAAGATGGAGCTCTTTATCTTTGATGTGTTTCCTTTTTGCTCGAATCTGGCGATCCACGAAGTCGAGCGTCGCGAAGAGTTTAGCCCTCTCAAGAACGCGAGCGGCACGGCTAGCGATAACCCAGAGACGTCGCGCCGTGACTTGCTGGCCCAGCATCGCCGCTGGCTCGAAAAGGCTGGCGCCACCGTCACGGCCGATGTCGAGCTGAGTCCGAAGGTGACGTACGGTGGCGAGGGCCTCGAGAAAGCGGCGGGTCGCACGTTCGATACGACGCAAAACATCGAGTCGCTGTAAGAGCTATGTACGTCGTGCTGCTTCCCGTAGCGCCTTCCATGCAGGCGAAGACAATGTGAGGGGCAGGCCCGTCTTATCGGCCCATGCCTCAATGTGAGCGGCGAGTGCCTCGATATCGGTAGCCAGCTGCAGGTACACGGCCTGATCGGCGGTAGCTGCATCATCTGCTGCTAGGCCGAGCGTGCCGCGCTTGAGTCGGCGCAGTGACTCGAGATTTCGTGTAATGGTGTCGACGGCGGACGAGTAGCGGGCCAATGTGCCATCCAGAATGTGATTCATCCACGACGTGACCAGCTCCGTTGGAAGTTGCCGTATCGGTGCCTCGTCGCTGCCCCATACCTGGTGCAGGGGACGCAGAATCTGCTCCACAAAAGCACTGGGCGCGTCAGTCGGCAAGCGTGTGCGGTATTGGGCATGCGACGCACGCACATGGCGCAATGGCTCGGCGCACTTTTTGGACAGCTTGTTCAGCACGAACTGCGTGATGCGTGGCTGCATCGCGTCGTAGGCATGAAGCGACACATCCATCGCTTCGTTGAGCGAGTCGCACAGTGCATGCGCTCTGTCCGTGTCGCCCAAGAGTTTCGGCAAGATGTAGTCACGCTGTACACACCGAACACGGTCTTCAAACACACGGATGTCGACAAGGAGGCCCATGGCGCGGTGCAGCTCCTGCAGCTCGTCGTCCGACAAGGTCGAGTCTTCGGCGCGCGCGGTCGTCTCACCGTGTGTCTCGGACCACGTGTGAGCATCGAGCCACGTCCGGTAACGACTTAGGACGTGCAAACTCAGGCGCCACTCGCGAGCGCTCAGCGCAGCAAAGTGGCGTGTCATGTACCAAGGTGCCGTGAAAGCGTGCATAAAGTGGGAAAATGCAGCGTGGTAGAAGTGCTCATCTTGTCCGGACGTCTCCAGACCCTGTTCGAGGGACGTGATGATGTCTCGTGCACGCAGCTGGAAAAAGGCAGAAAAGGCCCACCGACGCTGTAGAGCGATGGTCTTGGCGTGCCGTTCGAACGCCTCAGCAGCTCGGGGTGTCGGTGCTAGCGCCTTGAGCTCGCGTAGGAACGCCTGTGTGAGGTAGTAATTCGAGCAAAACTCGTCGGCCTTGCCCACAAAGAAGAGCTGGGATCCACACACCTTTTCGAGACTCGTGGCGACTCGCTGCCACCACAGATCATTAAAGACGTCGAGCATATCGCCACCCACCTTTTCCGTCACTTGAAAAAGGTGCGACAAGGAGCGTGTCTGATGCAGCAGCGCATCATACGTGGTGCGGAGCTGCAGCGTCGCCGGAGGCACCACGGGTTTGTCCCACGCGAGGTGGGTGAGGGCCTCAACGCGCTCTGCCTCGGCAGGGTCCCAGGGCAGGGGGAGATGCGGAGGTCCTTGCGTTTCGAAGCCCGACTTCACGTGGGGCTCGATGTGCTGCGCCGAAATGCGGTCTAGGATGGCGTTGACGGCCACTTCGCCCAGCTCAAGACTCAGGTCGAGCGCGAGCGACAGTGTGTGGCACGATTCTTCCACTGGCTCATGGAGCGACTGGTCATAGAGGCGCATGGTATCATGCAGCAGGCGGTGGTATATATCCTTGAGAACCGGCTCAAGTTGGACGAGATAGGTGCTGGCTTTGTCCTTGTCGATCGAAGCTAGCAAATGCTGGAGCGCCGCATAGAACTGTTTGGCGTTCGCCATACGCTGAGCGTGCGTCAGTCCATGCGACTCCTCCGGTATGCATTCGTCAGCGTCTGGGTCGTCAAAATCGCACTGAGCCACCTGTGACATGACCCCCCGATACGTCGGTGGCTCCACAGGCTCGGCCTCGGATCCGAGGCCCAGGAGTGACGACAGCTTTTGCACCATGCGCTCCATATCTAGGAGCATGTGTAAGTACTGTTTTTCGCGTATAATGCGCTCCTCTTCCTGCACGAGTGACACCATGTCCGCCTCAACACGGCCCAGGGTATCGCGTAGCGACCCGAGAGACGCTTGTACATCTTGCAGTCCATCCTTATCGCGCATCGAATGGATATCGCCCGCTTCCCTCTGCAACATAGACAGCAATGACACAAAGTCTCTGTACTTTTCATTGATGACCTGCACGAGATTCTCTTGGATCGTGTGCTTGTACGCCCGCAGCTCCTTGACGATGATGTGCACGTCCTGCCCCACAGTCCGAGAGCACAAGAATACATCCACGTCAAAGCACGGCTGTGCCGCCGGCGACAACAGCGGCAATCCAGGCCCCAGCGGTGGGGGCATGGCTAGCGCCGGGATAGGCTCCTCTGCCATGGTCGAGATGGTCGTGGTGGTTCACCTATGTATCACGTGGCATGACAGGCTCTCAGGTCTATGGCTTGCTGAGCAGGTGCGCGAGCCGCGGGACCCAGTACGGCTGGAACACCTCGGTACACGGATCGACACGGCGCAGAATGTGCAGCGCAAAGCCCACGAGCCTGTGTTCCACCCAGTACTGCCAGACGTAGCGCCACGGCGCTACGACGCTCCAGCGCATCATGGAGCCGTAGAGCACATAGTTTGGCCGGTCGTACGCCACGACGAGGTCCGTGTTGACGTAAATGCGCGGGCGATGTGGCCACGCGATGCGGTGCATATCCAAACTTGAGAGCAGTGACTCGGACGCAAAGCACGTCGAGCTACTGCGGAAGGACAAGGGCACCGTCGCGGCCCGGTCCAAGCCGTCCTGGTGCAGCAGGGGTCGGTGGGGCGGCAGGGCCATCGCCGCTGTGAGTGTGGGAAGCGACGCATTCGTCGTGGCATTCATGAACCAGCGCGCATCAAAAGCTGTGATGCCATTCCAGCACGCGTTCACAGGCACGGGCAGTCTCGCACGGACCGCCGCTTGATCCTGCGCGGCGCGGAAGTAGGGCCAAAACGGCCGCATCGTCTTTCCATCCGCATCGCGCATGACCCAAGTGTCATAAAAGCCGAGCCAGCAAAAGTCCATCGCACATGCCTGGTCAAATTCACCGCCTTCCGTGTCCAGCAAGGCATGAACGGTATCCGACTCAAAAAAAACATCGTTGATCCAGATCACCTTGTCAAATGGTTTTCCATGAAGCCTACCTCCGAGCGCCTCATTCAATGGCGCCATGGCCAGATTGCGGTATGTCGCGAGACGCTCAATGCGTTCTTTTTGCTGCGTGTCTTTCGATTGCGTGTCTGTCACAATGTGAGTTGACACGCCGAGACTCTGCAGTCTCTTGTCGAGTTTACGCAGAAGCGCCGGTGTACGATCACGCGAGTCGTTTTCGTAGATAGACACATATACATTGGACGGGCCGAGGTCCTTGGCCAGCTGAAGGAGCGAGCGACTGTAGTGAGGCAAAATGGCTTCGGAATTGTGTAGTAGCGATGCGATATAATAGGAAGAGGTCCCCGGCGTGCGCCAGTGGCGGGGTGTAGATGCGGAAAATACCAAATCCCTGACAAGACAGGCAAGGACAAAGGCAGTGATGACGCCCGTCACCCGCAGTCGCATCTTTTGGTCGGTGCGTCTGGTTCGGAGCCGACCCATGAGCGTAGTGACCAACATGGCCGGCGCCGTAAAGCATACACAAGTGACGTAAATGTACAGTGAAGAAGGAATGTAGAAGTAGAAGCTCATGCAAGCAAATAGACCTAAAGAGACGCCTGCAATGGCCGTGTCTGATCTGGTCCACGACCGGACCCAGCTCCGCCACTTTGACCACATCCGCCTCGAGGCGCTTGGCGTATCATAGTCCAAATAAAAGTCACCATCTAGCATGAACCTCTCTGATACGGACAGAGGCTCATCCATGTCCTGGCCATGTCCTACCCTCGCCTCGTCGCTACGCGACCGCAGCATGGATACCTGTGATCCGCTGTGCTGAGTAATCAGGAACAACGGGTTGCATTACTACACATGGCATCATTATGCTAAGAAGAGGCTTTGTCCTTGCGCAGTTTGTGCGCAGCTTGTATGTACGGAATGAGCGTTCGTAGATCGTCGGCTTCCTCAAGAAAGGGGTGATCCAATAGAGTATCTGCATCTGGCCGCTTTTCGACGTCCACCTCAAGGCAGGTTGCCAGAAAGTCTTGGATGCCCGACGACAGTTTCTCCGGGTGCTGCAGCTTGGGCGTGCCGTTCGTCGCAATGAGGTAGAGTGCACGTAGCGGGTTCTCATTCAGATACGGTGGCTCTCCTTCAATCATTTCGATGCATAAAATACCCAGACTCCAAATATCGACGCGTGCACCGTACTCTTTGCGTGATACGACCTCGGGTGCCATCCAGTACGGCGTGCCGACCATCGTGACGCGCTTGGACTGCGCAGAACTCAACTGCGCACAGAAACCAAAGTCTGTGAGTTTGACTTCGCCACGCATACTCATCAGCACATTATCGCTCTTGATGTCGCGATGAATCACGCCATGGGCATGCAAGTGACACAGACCCGTGAGGCATTCGCGCGCAATCGCAGCAATCTGCCCCTCACTCAAGATGCTGTGCAGCACAATATCTGTCAGCGGACCACCCTCCATGTACTCCATCACCACCCACAACTCGCCTCGCCGCAAAAAGGCATTCAGGAAATTGACGATATTCGGATGCCGCGACTGGCACATGACCTCAATCTCATTGACGATCAAGTCCTTCTTCGGCTGCTGCGCCAGCACCATCTGCTTAATGGCGACGAGCTGATTTGTGCCGACAGAGCGCGCCGTAAACACACCGCCAGAGGCACCTTGTCCAATCTTGTGCAGATCATGGAACATGGACTCGGGATCGCCAGGCATACACACGGCACGGATCCGCGCGAGGACTTCAGCATCCGATGCCTTACTGCGTGTCGTGTGGCGCCGCGGAACGACTGCGCCACCCAGGGGCGGCCGCAGGTCCATGTCTCTGCCGGAGGCAGACTGGAGGGCCTTTTTCGAATGCGTTCGCACCAGCAGCTCAGCCTTGCCAGGGTATGGATTCGACGTGTACGGCTGAGACGTGACGCCTTCCACGTGCGGCTTGGTCGGCGTGCCTTTGTTCGCCTGCAGCAGTTCGGGCGGCTTGAATGTCGGTGGCTGGGCTGGCGGCACTGGCAACGGGCGCTTGGATGTGGCGTGGGGCGATTGTGGCTGTAAGTACGGACCTGTCGAGCCCACTTCGATGCCATAGGCCTCGGAGAGCCATTCGCCGCTGTCCTGCGAATCGTCCATATTCGCGCCGAACTTGGACCAGACATTATCGTTCTCGTCGCCGGGTGGCCGTTCCTGTGCCGTGTCTTGGTAAAAGGCCACAATGTCCATCACGGTCTGTGGGTTTCGTTCCTGCTCCTGGAGGGTAATTCCCGATTGCTGTAGCAAAATCTGCCATTCTTTCGGCAAGCCAAAAAACTGACCCGTCGTGGCATTAAATCCAACGTGCGTCAAGTGGCGGGGATCGTAAGGGGTCGAGATATCAGGTCGCTTCGGGGATGGTGACACAAAAGCATCGCTCATGGAATTGACCAGTCCATCAATCATGCTCTTGATTGACCGCGGAGTTCCACTTCCTCCCTCATTGCTTCGTACACCAGCTTCCATCGAAGTTCTTCGTGAGCCTGCGCTCACGAGCGACCGGTTCGACTTGGATTTTGACAGTGTATGCTGCTTCCAAGCCTCTTGTCGAGCATTTTCCAGTTGCTGGCGCTGCCTATCCACCTCGTTCGACGGAGGCACCCAATTTGTGTCCACACTATGTGAGCGCGTATGCCCACCCCATTTGGGCCACAAGGGCGGCACAGGCTCAGCGCCGTGGGGGTACGCCGGCTTGTGGGTACTTGGTGGCATATATCCCGGCATCAGCGGGGGCGGCGTGGAGTACACAGGCGAAGAGCTGACGGAATAGTTCGTCTTGGTGGGGCTAGGAGGTTGTGGCGGTCGTGCCATGCCAGGTGGGATGGGCGCATGTCGACGCGGAGTGAATCGATCTGCCGAGGCAGGCGGCACCGTGAATGGATCCGCGAATGGTGCGGCAGGGTCAAACGCTTCTGAAGGTAGCCTTTTGTCCTTCCCCACAGGCGTGGACACACCGCCACTCCTGTCAGCCATCACTGTTGTGGTTATCGCTGTCGTTACCCACGAGGGGGAAGGAGGAGGCAGCTATGATACGAGCGTGCGCAGGGCTTGTCGTACCGCGTGTTGATCTCTTCACGTGCTACATTGTGGAGGTGTGTTTTTCTGAGGGAAACAGGGGCTCAAACTGGGGGGCTGTGAGCGGAGGGCGATCATACGTACCATGCGGGTGGGTTCCGTGGTTTGCGTGGGAGGTACTTCCTCGTCTTGAGCCTCATAGACTGTCCAATTTTCTTCGAAATCGCGTGGACTGGGCGGGGTCGTAGGAGATGGTTCTGGCTTGGGTCGCACAGGCAGCACATCGTCATCTTGGCTTTCCTTGATGGCGGCCTCTGCCGTGGGCTGTGGGCGACGAACGGGCTGCTTCAAAGGCGGAGCGGCGCGTTTTTTCGGAGGTGGGGGTGGCGCGGACGTGGGCTCGCCAGCCGTAGCCAAAATAAATTCGCCGCGGAAGGTGCCGCCCGTGTCGAGTCGAAGGAAGAGGGGATCACCACCGTGAGCGAATTCAAGACGGACATATGAGCCAAGGACCTCTGCTGCTGATATAGCAGCACGAAACTCCCATAGCGAAAAGTAGATACTGGTATCACGCTGCACGATATATTCCTTCAATTGCTCCACGCTGATGCGCACCTCAGTCTGGATGGAATGACGCAAGTGGCCTTCCAGGGGTCCATAGACGCAGCTGCGTATCACACAGGTCGTCGGTGTACAATGAAATGAGCACTCGCCAGCTTTGCCGGTGTTGAGTAGGTTTTCTGTCCAGTCTCGTGCCATAGATGGTTGCACACACAGGGTATAGGGAGATGTCATATCAACGGCGGGAAATACACATGGGCGGTCCTCATACGTGAGCTTATGCCGCTTCTGCACGCCATGGTTACCGTCCAACACGATCACAAGACGGTCTTCTGCTGTGGTCACAGTACATGTATGCATTTTCGTTTGCGAGCGCAAAATGTCTAGTAAGGTCTTTACATGCACATAGCACTCAAACATCGAGTCTTGGGGTGGATGCAACACGTCAAAGAATGCGTCACTCAGCACAAATAAGCCATAGGCTGAACCAGCTGGATTCACAGCAGACCAATGCACCTGCGGCGCCATAGGGGCATCTGAACCATCGTCCTGCTGAGGATCTTCACGGTACACCGTCATCCAACAATGATCATGCAGCCGATACAGGCATGATAAAATGTGTGTGAGCGCGCGGATGCCGTCCCCCGACACAACTAGCTCCATGGCAGCGCCCTTGAAATGTGGAGGGGAGTAGGGATCCTTCGCCTCCAACGCTCTCGGCCATCGTCCCCCGCTTTCTCAGCTACGACAGCAGCTAGATCCAGGGCTACTCGCATTCTATCTCGTCATAGTGCGCGACTCACACTACACAACTTGTGTGCACAGGCATCGTCATCAGCTCAAGTGTAATTGATGCAGCTCATTGGATGGCATGAAAACCTCCCTCGACCCAATGAGGATCTTGTGCATCCGCATGTTCTTGTGCATCCTGGACGATCATGGCCAAACGACGCGCGTCCAGGCGCGCTTGGTGGCTTACATACTCTCACGTGGCGAATATGTCTCCACATGATCGAGAGGCGGTCGGGCCAGGCCTTGCTTCTTTGACGTCATGTCACGCGCACAGCACCGTGTGTTTGAGCATGTCCACACGGTACCTGATCGAGGGAACGGCGTACCAGCGCACGTGCATGGAAAGTCTGTGACATATGACAAGGTCTTGGAACGTGGTATAGAGATAGGGGCATGGACCATTCGTGTGATGCGTGGCAGTATTGCGAATGCGGCCGAGATGGACGCGTTGTCCGACAAACTCGGCATTTCGCCACCAGAAATGCCATTTTTGCACAATGCACTCATACTAGAGCATAAAAGCAGTGGATTCTCATACATATTTGATGCCGTACGTGCGCTACAGTGTGTTCAAGGCGTACGATCTGATCAGCAGCGCGTCCCTATGGACTGCGTTCGTGCCATGTCGGATAGCAGTCGTGATCCGGCTGTTGCATGTACCATATTGCGGCGCCCATCAAGACGCGGCGTCCAAGTATCCTATGCCAAGAAATGGGGCGAATCTCGACAGCGCGCCCTGTCTTCTTCTCCATCCGCCTCCTCTTCACAACCCCTATCCATGACCAAGTCTTTTGACTGGACATACTCGACTACGTGGCCAGGCATGCCTGGAGAGTCGAATACTGTGGATGTCCATGCATCCACCGTACCAATTACGACAACATGGGACGCCGCATTCCATTTTGGCACTGATCCTGTGCGAGACCGCATTCCTATCGAGCGATTGGGCCCATCGAGTGGTGAGCCGATTCTGTTTTACGACGACATTGTTCTGTTTGAAGACGAACTGGCTGATAATGGAACGAGCACGCTTAATGTCAAGGTGCGCGTTATGCCTAGCGGATGGCTCGTTCTTCAGCGCTTCTTCTTGCGGGTAGACAATGTGCTCTTCCGTGTATTCGACACGCGAATGTATGTCTCGTTCGATTCTCAAGATGCAGAGCGAGATGAAAAGACGTCGGAACTATTGCCTCGTGTAATCCGCGAGTGCCGCGGCATGGAAGCACCGTACGATGCCGTACTCAAACGCCTTCCTATGCATCGATCACAGGACTTGTCCCTCCTCACGAATGTGGCATGGGTCACCGAGATCCTCGATCAGATGGCGATCCAGAATAGGCGTATGGCACCCATGGCACCCGCACCTGCTCATGTACCTCATGCACCAGGCGTGCCTGCCGCCACGGTCGAGTCGCCAGACAAAGCAGTGCTCGAAAGCGATGCATGGGAGGGTCACGGATATTGCGTGCAGGTAGCCGTTTTACGCCAGGCCTCGGATTCATAGCCTACGCTTCGGCATGTATGCGTCTTCCTCCGATTCTGCCTTGCGCTTTTGAGTGCGAGGATGAAGCAGGGCCTCGGGAATCTCGGCACCTGTGACCTCCGCATACTCATCCATCACGGCCTCGAAGGCTTCTTGCAACTTTTCCGTTCTTTGCTCGTGCGGTAACATGTCCAGCACCTCGCGGTTTACCTGGTAAATGCGTGCCTTGACTTGAAGACGATACTTTTCCAGCTGCTCGGCACTTGCGTCCTCTTCGAGTTGGAGCAAACCGAGCATGTCCAGCAGACGGGCCCATTGTCGCGGAGCGATTTTGTATTGCTTTCGAGCCGCTTGGCGCCATGCACGGTCTATAGGCGCCTTAATATGCGCCAGAACATCCGGCTGTTGGTGTAAGTAGGCCAAGTCACACGTGTCACGCAGCTTATCGAATGCTTCGGATGGATCTTCAACGGTTAGCTCGCACATGCGTGGATTTGACAGAATATGAGCATACACGGCATTGTAGAGACGAGTCCCATGTCGCTGGCCTTGATACGGCGGCAGAATGACAAACTGGCTCAGACGAGTGCGAATCTTGTCAGGCCAGCACCAAAAGCGATACAGCGAAGTGTATCCAACAAAGTGCCATGCATCGCCAGTACGTTCAAAGAGAGTGAAAAACTCCCAGTAAGGTTCGTCATCTTGCAGGTACGACGCTCCTTCAATGAAGAACAGCGTGAATATCTGGGCTCGCTTGTGCCACGCACGGAATCCGGGTGTATCCCAGGTGGCATGAAAGATCCCAAATTCACGTTCGCGGCCTTTGCCGCCTTGTCGATAGGACGCGACCTGTGTGCCGTGCGGTCGGAATGTGTCATGTTCTGTACGCGTGACCTCTTCCCACGCATCTGGTGCGACCAAATCATCCACAGGCAGAAATTCGCGTAGCTGTGCATCCACATCGTCGATCTTGGCGCTAGTTGTCGTATGCTTCGCGGCGTACTCAACGACCAGACACGGCCTCAAACTGCCAGACGAAAACGACAATCGAATATGCAGGCGCTGATAGCCGTAAATGACCTCGGCTTCTCCAAAGATAGGATACGTAAAGTCAGGATGAAATACCGTATCACAAGGCGGTGGCGCTCCCTCTAGGCACAGGCACGTCGCCTCGTTGGCCGAGCATGTCCATTTGGACGACATGGTCGGAGTCGCTCCACGTATAGCGACGCGTCGCGCGTGACTGTCCGGCGTGTTGGGATTTAAGTGCTCCAGAGAAGGCCACGCAAGTTGTCGCCCGCCCCCGAATGGACGAGGCGCCTTCTCCAGAGGCATGCATAGCTCATGCTGTTGCATCGTTGCAGCATAGCGATCTCATGAGCGAGATACCCACTTCGGATACTTTCCAGGCGCTCATGACTCGGTATGCCCCTGGCTACAGACGCTCACGAAGTGATACATTTCCATTGACGGATCCCACGCTGACGGCGTCACAGCTCGTATCGCAGTCAGCACAAGCAGACCACTGGCGGCGGATCGTATCCATGACAAAAGAATACATCCTCACCTCTGTTCCACATACCGAAGCGCCCCCAGCAAGTGATGTGGATACCCTTTTGGCCTGGTGGCACCTGCGCCTCGTCTCACTATGGAAGCTCCACTTCTTTTCCAACCTGCAAGAGGAAATGCATGCACTATGGCAGGTCTTGGAATCTGTGCGAGTTTATGAGGGAGATGATCTTCGTGTCCTGGTCGACACGCCCCATGTGTCTTTTCCGATGCATGTGCTCCGAGCGCAAGTGCTGCTACAAAATGACCGACGCCGCGGTATCCAGCTTCTTTGGAAACACATGCAGCACGCTAAGGAGGCATCAGCTGATTCCATCTGGCGAGCTCGATACATCCGTGTCGCATTGCTGTTGAGTTCTTTGCTTGTGGAAATGGATGCATTGCCTGCAGCCACCTCGCTGGCGGATGAGCTTGCTTCAGGGCTGGGCTCGGCTGACGCGAAACTCGCGCTTGTTTTATGTCGGCTGTATTTGCAAATGAGTGACATGGCATCCGCATCTCGAATGCTGAGTCGTGCGAAGAGTGCAGCGGACCCTGCTGACGCTGCGCTGCACACTGCCATTCTGAACCACGAAACGATGACCCGGTTTATTAGCGAGCCCCATGCAGACCACGAAAAACTCGTGGTCGGTGACTTAAAAAACGTGGACCAGGCTCTGACCAATACCATGGCATTGGACGCTTTCTTTCATGGACACGTCCTCGAGAGCATACAAATCCTAGAGCGGCTTATGCACGAGCATCCAACCACGTTTACTACCACCCGTGCTCTTGCCCCCAATCTCCTAACGCTGCACTCTATGGGTGCAAATCATCCTCAAGAAGAAAAGCAGCGCGTCATACGGTTTCTTGTGCAGTCGGCCGGCGACGATCCCTGGTTTGTCGACCAGCGAGCAGGATAATGTAAGTGTGTACATTACATAGACCCCACACCGTGCGCGGCGCGTGGCATGTGGCAACGATGCTGTCGTTGACCTCGCTTGCGTGGTCGCTGGTTTTTTTGCTACTAGTAATTTGTATGATACCATGCTGACATCTGTTCTATACTGGCAGCGGCATCGTCTATGGGGGCTCTTGCCCGAATTCACTCGAGTGCGTCTGCTGTCGTGGCGACGCCAATACGTCCCTTTGGAAGTGTTTGATTGGCACTCGGCCACACGTGCGGGCTTGTCTAGTACGCTCTTTGATATAGAGGCGAACATACGTGACGGAGATGCGCGTGCAGGACTGGACGAAGCAGGTATGCAGCAGGTGCATCACATCATGGAGCAACAAGGCATCGTACGTTTCACGCACTTATGCGACAGTCCTTTGATGAGGCGCGCCTCCAGCGACACCACCAGCTACTACAGCAAAACCGCATTGACCCCCAAACAGGCATACCATTGGATGCAAAGGCTATCACACGTTTGTAGATAATGCTATTGCGAGATCATCATTAGCCGAGGCGGAGGCCCAAGACAAGACCGGCCATGAACGTGGCACGTTCTTGGAAATCGGTCGTCAGGAAATCGACGGTGCGCCTCCAAATGCGCATGAGTGGCAGCTGCTGGAACTTGTTTTGGCTCGCATCCACAGGGCCAGCCAGGCGGTCCACAGACGATGAGTACGTGTTCTTAAAGCTGTTCCAGTCGATATGAATCAGGCGTTTCGTGGCAAGGTATTGCAGCAAAATATATACACCACCCAGAACAAAGGCGATGATCTTCAGACCTTTCTTGATAAAGATACCAGCACACAGACCGCAGATCGTGCCAAAGGAGAGCTGGTACACGTTCACCATGCTCTTTGGGTTTCCATCAATCGGTGGCTCAACCACTGGAGCTGGCTCACAGTGCGTCGATTTGTCATTCCAACCAAGCAAACCGCCCATGAAGAGCGAGCCACCGGCCAAGAGGCCAGCGGCGCCCACAAAGCTGGAGCGCGAAGCCACACGTGGCACGGCAGCTGCTAGGGCCATCGGACGGTACGTGCGCACGATAGGACGCATGAACATACGCATCGACGGAGGCACCCGCACCGGACCCGACAAAAGAGGCGATGAAAATGGTAGGCGACGGAACAAGCTCATGGACAAGATGGTCGAAAGCTGCGACGGTGCAACGTGGAGGCGGCCCGTGTGGCTGGGCCCCCACTTGAGTGGGGGAATGACACGTGGGGACGTCCATGGGTCCCACTCCACTCATGCGACCCCAACGAGATGCGTCGGAGCCAGAGGCGCCGGCCAAGCGGCCCAGAGTGTCGGTAGCAGCATGGGTCACCTCATCCACACAGAGTGCAGATGCCAGAGAACTTCCCGCACCAACCACCTGCTCAGAAGCCTACATTCGCGATCGAGACTCTGTGTTTATTGGCTATGTATACCCACTCGTCACCGCATCACCTACGTATCGGAGCGCTTTGCTGGAACATTTAAGCGACGTCGTACACCCCGACATTCCCAATGACCTATTTCCACCACAGTTCCAAGACATTGTGCCTGGAAAACGGAAGAGCACGCATAACATGTATGCATTTCGCGTGATGCAGCTCAAGCCTGGTCGGAATGGATTGGGCGGACCGAGCGATTTCGGCACCGCGGAGGGACATGACGACGACGGAGAGACATGGGGCTCTGAAAAAATAATGCGCGTCATACGTGAAATGGGCGCAAGCGATGTTCTTGTGATTGTGAGCCGTTGGTACGGTGGTCAAATGCTGGGGCCCGTACGATTCCAACACATTACCAATGTGGCACGCGCTGCGCTCCAAAAGCATTTCGATCTAGAGGCTTTACAAGAGTGCCGCAAGCAGCTGCAAAACATGGATGCCAAGATTCAAGCTCTGCGACACGCACCCGTACAGTCGCATGCATACGAAGGCTTAACTATGGATCGGGCCAAGCGTCTCCTCCTCGCGCGAAAAAAGACGTTAGACGCACTTCAACGTCCTAAATCATAATTCATACATTTCTACATCTTACCACAAATTCAGTAATTCATGCGTATCTTGATCCTGATGCGTCACGTCCACCTTGAGTGCCTGCGATGCATTCGGCATACTTCCAGCATTCATTGGCCATATAGGCATCATGGTCCGCGGGGACATGCCATCTTGAGGCAGAATCGATGGAAGCCTGAACATACCACCCAGATTCAGTGTTGGTACAGGCATACCAACGCCTGCGCTCGATGGAGCCGATGGATCGGTAAACATCGGTATCGTTGGAAGTTCAGATGGAAGACCCGTTAGAGCTTCATGTAAAACGTTCGATCCTTGATCCATGCTCTGCGAATCCGGCCACATAAACATACCCGGCGTGTGGACCGACATATCCAGGGGCAAATCTCCCGACGGCCAAGGGCCTGCAGGAAAACCCTGCAATTTAGGATTCTGGTCATTGGCTGGAGACGCACTGGTCTCAGATGACCTGTTCTTTTCGTCGTTCGATGTTCCATTGTCATAGTGGGTGCGCCTACGCTTCGTATCAACGGTTTCACTGGGCTGCGCGTCAGGCTCACTCAATGTTGAGTCCCCGTGTGAACGACGAGTATCCTCATGGAGAAAGGCGCGAATGGTAGCAATGTCTTTTTGAGACTCCACCTCTCGTCCCAAATATTGCTGCTTTTGACGCCACGCAATAAACTCCTCCATAAATCCACGCAATGTGTCTGCATTTTTTCCGGGGGGTGTCAGCAGCAATAGAATACCCGCTACCACCGTGGTATTGAACCAGCGGAAGGCCAGCAAAGTTGTGCGGTTATTGTCAGGCATATCTTTGAGCAAATTGTGCCTCATTGCCAAACTCAGCTTGACGGCATCCATGCATGAATCATAAGATAACATATACCGCTGCTTTGGGTTGTTTCTCCCTAACATACGCAGCAAGTAAGGGCAATGAAGAGATAAGTAAAAGAAGGCAATATCGAACCACAAATAACAGCGCTGCAATTTAAGAAAGGGAAAGTGCTCATCACATTCGGGGCTCAGACTGAGCGAACCATGCATCGGGTTCACCTGAAAGTAGAAAGGGAGATTCGATACAAATGCTTTAAATTCCATGTGCAATTTAAGCACCTTGGAGTAGGTAAATGTCTTTACCACACTGTGCAATTCCAAACAAAGCACGCTCAAAAACTTGGCAAACTGAACTCGTATCATGTTAATCGTTAAAAGATTCGGTGGATCCGCTTTTTTAAACAAATGCCGAATTGACTCGGGCACTTGCTCGATGGGCGTAACAGGGTGAGGGGGTCGCGTGTCTGTCATAATATTCACAATAAGCGGTGGGCGACCATAGCCCAGAGAATGATTTTGGGCCGGCGGATATACAAGTGCCCAAATCATACGTCGCTGTTCGCAGGTTTCAGGGTCCAAATCAAACACTGTGCCATCACGATGGAGTCCCAATGAATGCGCGAGGCGTACCATTTCGACAACGGCGGCCCAAGAACGCCCTTGGTTGCCTGTGACAAAATAGTACCGAGATAGAATACCGTATGCAAGGATCACATAGTGATCTTCTCGATTCAAATTTTGAGTAGCACCACACGCAATCTTGGCAATGTTGGTAAGCCGGCGTGGCGCATCACAATCCAGTTGGCTCGTGTCCAGCTCCAGCTTTGAAATCAATTCTGGGTAAGACACATTTAGAAACAAGACTGTTATACCCACGACAGCAACAACCAAACAGAATTTAGATAAGTTAGTTTCAGTGATTTGTCCATCGTGTTCATAGACACCATCCAGGGCCTGAGCCATAATATCCTCAGGCATAGGATGACGCAGTATATTTAACTTCTCGAAGTACATATTAATAAGTCTGTACACATCCTGCTTTCGACCTAGACAATGCGTAAAACTTTCCTGCATTACTGGTGAAAAAAACTCCATGTCCAATACTTCCTTGGCTTTGGTCGGGATAAACGAATGCGACAGGGATAATTGCTGATTTCCTGGAAGTGATCTGACAGCTGAGGATATCGTTTCTGGTTCCAATGATGTTCTAAGCTCCTCTAGCCCTGTATCGCTGTTATCCGTGTCACTACCTTCACCGTCGCTGACCGAACCCGAGAATGACTCATACGACGCGGACATACCATGATCACTCTTTTTGGAATGTTGAGGGTCTGATTTAAGCTTTTTGTGTTTTATTTCTTCATACAAGCTGTCCATGCGCTTATGTAGGAAACCCAGCTTACCATCCAAAATCCTCTCAAAATTCTGGAACTGGGTTGAGAGATCGTTACTGGCTTCTTGTTGCTCAAATGTTTTACATTTCTCAGGAATACGTCTTGCAATACACTAGAAAGTTAGTTTATTTGTAAATCATTCACATACATTATCGCACGGTATTTGCCTGTTACACTTTTGTTTGCGGCGATAGCACTCTGTGCAGGCAAAATGCACTCGGCTTCTGCGTCCGGTTCCACGAGCTTCCGTTGATAGTTTCGAATTCGTAATAGACTGCTCCTGTGTTAAAGATCCTTTGATCCCATTTTCATGTGCATCATTCATGGTAAAATGCACGTTACGAGTGGTGACAAGATTAGTGAAATTGTGGAAAAGATAATAGAAGGACAAGAGATTTTCTCAATTAGACCTGGGTTGTGACTCCACGAGAAAATTAAGCGACCTGAGAGAAACTTTTTTTCTTTTAGTCGTTTCCACCTCGTTTCTGAGCATGTCCAAGTAAGTGCGAGAATCACACGCTGACTAGCCTAGACATCATCCAGATGTTATATTATGCAGAAAACTACCTGGTATTTCTATCGGTAGGCTATGTGAGCATTGTGATGGAAAATGGTGCGTTGTGAGTTTACCGCTGACTGTTCTCAGTCCCATTTGCGACTCGTATGTGCGACCCGCCGAGTTGGTACGGATCTGCGATGAATGCAACTTCGGGTCTTATGGTGGCCGCTGTGTTGTATGCGGTGCCCCTGGTGTTTCTGTACGTAGGGCATGCATTACTAACCAAAACAGGACGCGTACTATTGTGCCGAATGCACCCGACTCGAAAAAGACAGAGACGGCTGCCCCAAGGCGATCAACCTGGGTCATACGCGAATGGACGCCTTATTCAACAGGAAAATGCAAAACATGTTTCAGAAAGGCTAATCTTTTTATTGTATAGTAACAAGGAAGGCAATTGGACTACACTTGCCAATTGTGTCTTCATATACCTATTTACATCATTATGACCATCCAATAAAAGCACATGCCCGATCAAAAAGAGTGCCCTCGAGTTTGTCGGTTCTCTTCTGCATTTTCTGATCGCGCTGCTCAGAATCCGATAAACTGTGAGAAGAGCCACACCCCCTCTGTCTGCTGGACATCATCGAGCCAGGAATAAAAGAAGAGTTGACACCAGAAGGCAAGTCATAGGCCGAGTTGGGGGCTAGCGAGAGCGCCGGATCAACCTCACTGGAGGGCGTTTCGCGACCATTTTCGGACTGCATATACGTACGAGTATCAGATTCGTAGACAGGCACGTCGTCGTGACAAGTGGAAGACGACGATTGTGGGCTAGATGTTGTTTCTGAAGAGGAAAGCACTTTTTGCGCCATCTGAAACTCCCGTAAAATAGCAGCACTTTCTTCTTCAAATGCCCGCTTGAATTCAGACGGGGTGAAGATGTATTCAAGATCGTCAAAGCGAGTAAAAGGCTGAGCTGTTTTGGCTGAATACGACGCTTCACGATAGCGCCGGAGCCAAGGATGCGAGAGGGCTTCGCCAGCGGTGATTCGCTTTTGCGGATCCCATTGTAACATACGGGACAAAAGGTCCAACGCTTGCTCAGGCGCGTCAGGGTATATATGTGACCATGGTATACCAGGACTGTCTCCCATGGCCTCCAAATGCTCTTTCGCGCGCTCCGAGCCAACACTCGCCCTGATTGATTCGGGTGGATTCCCAAGCACTTTATGAATGCGCGCGAGTTGGTCCACATAATTAGACCCAGGGAACACGGGGGTACGTCCGAGTAACTCGGCCAAAATACACCCCACACTCCACATATCCATAGCCGGACCATAGCCGCCATGGCAACATAGCATAATTTCAGGTGCCCGGTACCAGCGGGTAGAAACATAATCAGTAAGAGGTGCACCAGGATAGTGGACAGGGTTGGACATTTCTGGAAGGGATCCTTCTTGCTTTTCATCGTCCGAGATGACTGTCGCAAAGCGCAGAAAAGTATTATGGTCAGAAGGGTCCGTACGAAGTGACACCTCATTTGCCGGCGTAATATCGATAGAATTGACATAGAAAGATTCACGCATACCCGAGTCGAAGTTCTTGAACGCTGCGTCCCACGTACAAGGATCACCCAATGAAGCTAACTTCTCGAGATATTCTGCATTATCAGAGTCAAAGGCTCGCGACATTCCAAAGTCACAAACACAAAGGGTGCAGTTTGCGTTGACAAGGAGGTTGCTCGGCTTCAAATCTCGATGAACAATGTGGGCAGTGTGCATATAATGCACGGCTCGTAAAAGCTGGACAAGGAAATACTTGATATGCGCATGCGTCAATTCTTGCGTTGAGCGGATGATTTGGAACATATCAGCGTCACAAGCTAAGAGGACCAAGTACACCTCGTTGAACTCAATGAACGAGACATCAAACTCAATCACTTCCACAATATTAGGGCAGTCTAACAAATGACGCAAACATACCACCTCGCGAAGAACTCTGCGCGTGAGCACATCTTTTCCAAAGAAGCGAGTCATTTTTTTGATGGCCACATGTCGATCCGTTTCACTGTCGTAAGCCAATGCGACACAACCGTAAGAGCCAATACCCAGTTCGCGTACTAACGTGTAGCGTTTCTTCACTCGAAATGGCATTTGGAAACAGGTAAATGTATGATAGCCACGTTTCTGTAGGTTCTGCGGCGAAAGGGGATGATCTTTGGGAGAGTACCTCGTCCAGCATGCCGAAGTGCCACTTACTGAGCCCGTCTGGTCAATCATCCTGGCCGCATTACGGGAGCGCGTCCGAGTTCGCGAGCGGGTGGGCCGCCGACGCGCAATGAATCTTTCCTCATTCATGTTCTGCTGAGAAACTGATGCGCCACTGGCCCCGTTGGGTATACCAAAGAAACCAGTCAGACTGGAAGCTCCCAGCAGCATTGTGTGTTAGACTGGAGGGAGGGGCTTAGCAAGGTTTCCAATGGCGCAGATGAAGCTCAATCGGGCAACGGGATCAGAAAGAAACGAAGGAGCTAATCATCACCCTGACCACTGTAAAACAAGATGTCGCGCGCGTGCACCGAAAAAAATGCGCCACATAATGCGGGCGTTCATGACCGGGGAGCGATCTTGTCTTACCAAAGCACTTCGGCGTCGCTGCAGCAAAAGGGCACCAAGATTATTCATCACCCCTGACAATGACAAGTAAAGGCATCTGATTCGCTCTGACATAAGCCATCGTATGCGCCTCACAGTGCAGCCCAGACCGGCAGCACCCCAGAATTGGGGATGCACCGCGAACTGATGGCAGTAGCATCTGCGTGCACGGCTGTCTTCGTAGCGCGTCCGAACATGGTCATAGAAAAGATACGAGCAGTCCGATCCGGATTCCAGGGTGTGTATGGGACACACAATTTCGCAGATCCCATGCCCGTTGTTCAGACACAATGGGGAGTGGGTTAGATATTTGTAGTTCCCTTCCATAAGGCGCAACGTTCATTGTGGCACCGACCCCAAATAGTGTCATCATGATCATATACTTTTGTTCTTCTGCCATTTCATTGTCGGATCAGGTTGTGAAACGCGTCGGATGGTTTCCACACTGCCCGACGACGCGGCCTGCACGACATTCCCTTGTCACGTGAACAACACGTTCGCCGACGTCACGCAGTGATACATTGTTGTGACGTGCCGCTACGTTTACACAAATGGTGCGTGTCAAAGACCAAGCTAACTGTGTAGGACCGCATCAAAGAGAAACTGAATTTGCTGCGCGCTGAGGCTGATGCCGCTATTGAGCGTGCTGAAGTAGCAGAGGCTCGCAACAAGGAGCTCGAACAAGACAATCTCTCCAAGGAGCAAGAAATTTCGAGTTTACAGCACAAGCTTTCGGTTGTTGAAAACGATCTTGAAGCGGCTGAGACGAAGCTTTCTGAAGCCAAGGTAGGCAAAGAGGAGGGCGAAAGCCACAAGTCGAACGTGGACATCCTGCAGCGCCGCATTGATATGCTGGAAGAGCAGCTTGACGCGACGGACAAGAGTCTGAAGGAAACTACCGAACAGCTTCGCCTCACTGATGTGCGTGCTGAGCAGCTTGAGCGCCAGATCCAAGGTGCTGAGCAGGAGCGCGATCAATGGGAGCAAAAGTACGAGGAAGCTAACGAGAAGTACGAGGTCTCGAAGCGTGAGCTCGACGAAGTGGTGCAGCAAATGGAAAGCTTATAAGTGTACTTGTCTCACGAGCATTTTGGCTGCTTTAGCTTATCACGAATCACTCATGCCTGGATTGATACGATGCACATCTGTGCGGTGATTATTTTGTTATCTATCCAGCTTGTCCTTGGGCTACCAGCTCTCGCGCTATCTGCCGTACGCGGCGCCTGATAGAGTTAGTAGCGTAGGATATATACATACTCGTATGCTGCACGGTCCTGTTTGAAGAGATGGAAGGCGTCTGCCTGGGCGGGATCACCAGGGTTTGGATCGTTGAGTAGGTCTTGAATACCCAGAAGGATCTGTTTGATCGTAATAGCCGGCTTCCAGCTCTTTTCTTCATCCAAGATAGACAGGCATACGGTACCAGATGGAAACACGTTGGGATGGAACAAAGGGGGGGTAAACTTGCCTAGAACTGTTAGCATCGCACATTACTTACATTTGGGTGGCTTGGACGGGTACTCCTCGGGGAAGTACATTTTCAATTTGTATACACCACCTTCCCATGGTGTCTTTGCGTCAGTTTTCTGTACGTACATTGGCTTTTCCAGGGATACCAACTTCCCATACGAGCAAATTCAGCGACCCATCTGCTTCCTTTTCAGGACGGGCATAGAATCCCTGCGCGTTGGCACAATCGAATACATACAAAGGGATGGTCTCTACGCCACTGCTTTCGTTCTTCTTGCAGTCTGTGGTGAGCTTCGTAGTACATACCTGGTACGACAAATGCCTGACATGACCGTAGCGTCGTTGTGGATCCAGAGCTTCGTTGCAATGCTCCCTCGTCCTCCACTATATCACGTGCCCACACCATAGCCCTCCTCCAAATCTCATACATGATAGCATGTCTGCTCGGACGCGCATGAAGCATGCATTGAGTGTCATTAGACTCTTTAAAGCCAGCGTTTTCCGTAAAGAGCGCACGGCTTCGGCTGCAGTGGACGTGCTAGGCTAGGACGAAGCATAGGGGGTGTGCCGCATGTGGAGGGCTGAGCGGCGAGGGCAATTCTATTCCCTACCCCCGGGCATGACGTGGTGGGATGTCTTGCGCGCGCTCACATCCGCTGTGGCGCTCGTGTGGTATGTGGTGTTATGGGGCGTCTGTATTCTGGGATACACTGTATCCAAGAAGCTCTTTGAGCATTCTTGGCCGCGTTCGCCCTTGTCGTCTGCCGACGCCGAGAATGTACCAGGTGTATCTATATTGCGACCATTAGCAGGGCTTGACTGCAACCTGTTCACCAACTTGTGTTCCACATTCGAGCAGCGCTATCCCTACGATCGCTATGAAGTGATCCTAAGCGTGCGGAGTGCAGATGATCAAGCACTAGGTGTGGCGCGTCGTGTTCAAGAGCGGTACCCACACGTGTCGAGCACGATTCTTGTGGGTGATGTCGAGGCTGGTGTGAATCCCAAAATCAACAATCTCGTGCGCTCATATGCTGCTGCGAAATACGACATTATATGGGTCGTCGATAGCCAAGTGTGGCTGAGCTCCGACGCTATGGGCCGCGCGGTCGATGCCTTGACGATGCCTCCTACGAGGCCTTCCCCCCATTGGTTACATCGTGTGCCTCATGGTCATCGGGTTGGTCTCGTGCATCATGTGCCGCTGGGCGTTTTGCCTGCAGATACGCTAGCTTCTCATGTGGAACGCGTGTTTCTCAGTACAACGCATGCGAAGATGTATCTGGCCATCAATGCAGTAGCCGTGGACAGCTGCGTGATGGGTAAGAGCAACATGTACCGCAAGAGTGACTTGGAGCGTGTCCCTGATACCTTTTTCCACTATGCGCAGGACGCTCAGTCGAGTATTGGAAGTCGCGTGTTCGACGACCATGATGTATCTCGTGCCGAAAGTGGCGCTCTGGTCCATGCTCGTGCTCTTGCGCGGTTTGGCATTTATCTTGCAGAAGACAATATGCTGGCGTTGAGCTTGTGGCGTCCACCAGTGCAATTAGCCCATCGTGTCTCACCGGGCGACGTGGCACAAGTCGCTGTAGGCGATATCAATACGCTCGCCGAGTATGCCAAGCGACGCATGCGCTGGATTCGCGTGCGTCGGCATATGGTCCCGATGGCCACGTACCTTGAGCCTTTTACTGAAAGTATTTTGGCCGGTTTTTGCGGATGGTACGCTGTGCGTGTGCTTTTGCTGGACGCTGTCATCTATTCACCGCTACAGGCATGGCTGGCCTGTGCCTTGTTTTTTGCGCTGCATTGGACGGCATGGTACTATGTCGATATGAGCGTTCTTCAGGCGCTTCGTCATGGGGAGCCGCTCCCAGAGGCCGAGCAGCGCTACGTATTTGTCGCGTGGTGCGTCCGAGAACTCCTTGCCTTTCCTATCTGGGCATGGGCTATGCTTGGCCACACCGTGACTTGGCGTGGCCGCCGCTACCGCATTCTCCGCGACGCACGCGCAGCCGCCGCAGAAACGGACGCCGCTGATGCGTCTCTGCTATCCGACTAAGCTAACGCCGCGTCTACCTCAGCATGCCAGCGCCGCTGTGTGTCGATGCATTCCAGAAATATGCGGTATTTGACATCGAATAGCCTGTGTACCTTGGCATCGGTCGTGGGCTGAATTGAGTGGCCTGGCTTCGTCGAGGCAGCCATCATGTGCCATAGGCGTTCTGCCTGTGCCTCGGCACATGCCACGGCGTCTGTCTGCGAGCGCAGTACGGGCTGAGCCGTTCTTGGCGCTCGTGTCTGCTCCTGCGTAACGTGCGCAGCGAGCTGGCCAAGGATGGCTGAGCCGACCGTCACGCTCGCCGATGCCTCCGTAGGCACCTGAATGCGCAGACCACACACGTCGGCCAGCAAGTGAGCATAAATCAAATTGCGTGCCTGGCCGCCACCTGATAGGTACATGGCCTCGATGTGGTGCCCGCTGCGGTTCATCTCGTCCACAATATGGCGCGTTTGGAGTGCAATGGCTTCCAGCGTCAACACATATTTTCGAGCAAGATCAGCGCGAGAACGATCAAGGTCTAGGCCACTTAGCATACCACGCAGTGTCGAGTCGGCCAAAGGCGAGCGATTGCCGTGAAAATCAGGGTACATATGCATGTAGCGTACCAGCAGCGCATAGCTCGAAGGCGACGTGCGCGGAATGCCAGCTGCTTCCATCTGAGCATCGAGTGCCTCTTCCAGCAGCGTGAACACCGACAGATTCCGTGATGTGGCCTCGGCAAGGGCAGTGGCGTAGGCCGGATGCGTCTGGAGCACAGCGTCGATGAGCTGGCCCGTGCTGCTTTGACCACCTTCGTTCATCCAGCGATGTGGGAACACAGCATGTTGGTATGGGCCCCAAACGCCTGGTACGTGCACACCCGCATCGCTTTGAATGCAGTAGCAGGTGCTGGTGCCGGCGATCGCCACCAAGCGAGTCTGTGCATCGCGCAGGGACGTAAAACGTGCTTCTTGCTCCAGAGACGGGGCCGCGGCCGTACCGACCCAGCCGGCATACGCATCAATGACGGCGGAAGCGACGGGCGTGTGCGGCAATAGACCAAGTTCCGAGGCCGCGCGCTCGGATAAACCTGCACCAACAGGCATACCGGCTGTCAACACAAGTCCACTGCGTCCAGGAATGCCGCCCAGGGCCTCGTAGCCTGGACCCAAGCTCTCGAGGCCGATTCGCGCCAAAAAGTCAGGCTGCCAGCCGATGTCGCTGCCTGCGGTGCCAGGAGGAATGTAGCCGCACTTGCACACCAGACTACAATTCGAACGCGCTCGTGAATCGGTGGCTCGGAATGTTAGGTAGTCGGGCAGGTCGAAGAACTCCGTGTCCTGGAACGTAGAAGCGGGCCAGTGTCGTTGCAGCCACAGAATCTTGGGCATTTCCATTTCAAGAGACATCGTACCGCCGACAAATTCGAGAACCTTGTGGTGCACAGCATTAATTAGCCGCGCCTCGTCTTCGGCGCGGTGGTCCGCCCACAATATCACGTTGCGCTCCGTGTTTTGGGGAAGATGATGTGGCGTAATGCAACGTGGTTGCCCCGTATTCTTTTGCACGGCGACAAGGCTGCATGTAGCATCAAAGCCAATGCCGCGTACCTCTTCAGGCCGAACTTGGCTCTGTTCGACCAAGGCGCGCACGCACTCAGCCAAGGCGTGCCAGACCTGTGCCGAAGACTGTTCGTAGAGACGGCTATCCTCTTCATACGTCCATGTCTGCAGCGGACGTGAAGCCTGCGCAAAAACCTCGCCCGCATGCGATACCAACGCGGCGCGAACTGAGCCGGTTCCCACGTCGATACCCACAAAGTACATACTACGTTGCTTGTTCGGGCACGGACCTCTTTTGGACGTACCTTAGCTAAGCTTGGGCCCGCGTGGCCACTGCACGGGACGTGTCGGGCCGGAAAAAATTTGTAGTCGTACGACCATGTCCACGGAAGGAAAGACGATCACTTGCAAGGCCGCAATTGCGTGGGAAGCGAACAAGCCTTTGAGTGTAGAAGATGTACATGTTGCGCCGCCTCGTGAAGGTGAAGTGCGTGTGCGCGTGACCTTTACGGGCCTGTGCCATACGGATGTATACACCCTGTCTGGTGCCGACCCCGAGGGCGCCTTTCCCTCCATCCTGGGCCATGAAGGCGCGGGTGTGGTCGAGTCCATCGGTGAGGGCGTGACGGACGTCCGCCCTGGCGACAACGTGATCCTGCTCTACACGGCCGAATGCCGCAAGTGCAAGTTTTGCACGTCGGGTAAAACGAATCTGTGCCAGGCCGTGCGTGCCACACAGGGCCAGGGTGTTATGCCGGATGGCACGAAGCGGTTTACATCGGCACGCACGGGACAGGAGCTTTTCCATTTCATGGGCACGTCGACATTCAGTCAGTACACGGTCGTGTCGCAGTACTCGCTCGTGGCTGTGGACCCCAAGGCCCCGATGGACCGAACGTGCCTGCTGGGCTGTGGCGTCACGACTGGGTACGGTGCGGCCGTCTATACAGCCAAGGTTGAGCCTCTATCCACGGTCGCGATCTGGGGTATGGGCTGCGTCGGTCTTGCCGTGGCATACGGTGCGAGGGAGCGCGGCGCCAAGCGTATCATTGCCATTGACACGAATCCGGCCAAGGAAGCCTGGGCAAAAGAGTTTGGTGCGACTGAGTTTATCAACCCGAAGGACGTGCCACCTGTCGAAGGCGGTGATGCCATGGTGCAGCATCTCGTTGCGATTACCGACGGCGGTCTTGACTATACGTTTGACTGCACGGGCAACATCCATGTGATGCGTACGGCACTGGAGGCGTGCCACAAGGGATGGGGTGTATCAACGATTATCGGTGTGGCCAAGTCCGGCGAGGAAATTTCGACGCGGCCTTTCCAGCTTGTGACGGGCCGCAAGTGGCAAGGCTCGGCGTTTGGTGGTGTCAAAGGCCGGACGCAATTGCCTGGTATTGTGAACCGCTACCTGCAGGGCGAGTTCAAGGTCGATGAATACGTGACGCACCGCGAGCCACTCAGCCGTATCAACGAGGGCCTCGAACACATGCACGAAGGCCAATGCATTCGTTGTGTGGTAGACCTTGCATAGAAGGGTATCATCTATCAGTATAGCTGCATCGTCATGTCTATTTCGTGTAGGCCGGTGGCAAGTCCGTGAAAGAAGATGCGGCGCGCGACGCTGTCGGGCGCTGCATGGGTTCATAGTAAGAGTGATCGGACGATCGAGCATGCAGTTCGTCAGACGACTGCAGCTCGCCGGGCTTGCGCCCCGGCGTCGCCTCACTGATCATGAGATCCGTGGGGTCAGGTGGGGGCAGCATAGCCTGCTCTGCAGCAGATAAATCAGCTAGGCTCATGCCGCACACACACATATTGTGCGACTCGCCGCGGTCTTGATTCGCCATGACAATCTGCTCCCATGTCGACCCCGTGAGATGCTTGAGCTGCGGCACATTCGGCGCGCTATTGCTGCTGGGACTGTAGGCTGGCAGCGTCACGGCGTCCAGCGCACAACAGCAAGAGGGGATAATCACGCCTTGCCGCAGCGTAAATACCTTGATCTTCCTTCGTCCTTCTCGTGTAAGTGCATCTGGCACCGATGGATTCGACCTGCTGTGCACCACTTCTACCACGAGCGTGTGATGAAAACGCAGCGGCGAGCGCGTGCCGGACATCGTACTAGGACGAATAGCATTGTCGTCCGGGATACGTGCCACACCCTGCACGGTCCACGCCGAGTCGTCGCCCGCATAACGGATATAGCCTGGCATATGATCGATATCGTCCAAATTGGTTTTTTCATGGGCCACAATGCCCTTTTCAAACAGGCGCCGCTTCTGGACAGGTGACACCTGCCGCCCCCTGCGACGCGTTGTGATTTCGATTGTCGTATGCAGAGATACACGCGCCATGTACACGATCAAGTCTGGCGGCGGCGAGGGACTGTGGATATCAATGTTGAACAGACCACCGACTGATATATTGTTTGATGTACACGCCACGGACAACAGACCCACCGTTGGATGTACATCGTTGAAAAGGACCGTCAGCGGCGTCACACCGCCATCCGGTGCAGGGTTGACCATGGGAAAAAAGTCGCGCCATTCTTCCACATTGCTTCGCGCACGGCCAGCACCCAGAGCCGTAACCTTGACCATGTATCGCACCTTGCCAAAGGGGCTTCGGTCGTACGGCGGCGAGTCTGCGGGAACAATAAACGCAAATTCAAACATGTGCACACCCTTACTCAACTCCATGCCATCCTCGTCACCGCCCTGTGAAATGACTTCCAGATGCTTCGACTTGGATCGACCCCGCTTTTCTTCGTTGTGCACCGGCGGCTCTCGCCGTGAGACAGCTCGTCCACGACGTTCAAACTCGTCATCGTGCACATTTTGCGCTTCTAACTGCTCCGTCACATGCTGCAGATCCTCATCCGTGATGGCACCGCCACCGAGGCCATATTGAGGTGTGGATGTACCAGAATGCTCATATGGCGTTCGCGACAGTGAATGATTGCTGCAGCGCGCATCTTCATAGTGCGTGGTAGGCATACCATGCGATTTACGCAGCAAAGCAGGCGTTTGTGAGCCAGACCGCGATGCACGGTTTTTCGAGACACCGCGCACCATATTCCGGAAAATATCATGGCTGTCACCATGCCGACCCCCACCACCTGGCACAATCGATGGACTGCGTGGCCGTGGAACACTAGATGAGCTTGATCGAGGCGCATTTAATTTGGAAAGTCGCGGTGGAACACAAATTTCCAGGATTCGATCCATAAATGTTGATGTTTCCCACGAAGAAGGACTCTGATTCTGCGCCGTGTCCAGATGGGCAAGGGACATGGTAGCGCGCAGATGTACTCGCAGACCATCGATGTGTCGCGAAGAAGGTGCGTAAAGATGAATGATACCACGTACAAGCTCGTCATTCGAAAGCGGAGGCAGCTCATGCGTTCGGTGCTCGGCATCCAATTCAGCACGCTGTGGCGGTCTCAGAAAAATCACGTTCTGGATCAGGTTTACCTGGAGCTCGCACGGCTGAAATATAGTAGATAACATGTCATGCATAGCGAACTAAGGTGAAGACGACCCACTAAATGGGTCCTGTTTGGCGTATATACTGATCAAGAAGGAGTCGCAGAAAAATGGCGGCGGTCTCAGTTCTAGATAGGCCAAGCCGGGGACGGTGCGACGATTCCCTCTTATTTATTTATGATTGGTCCAAGATAGGCTCCACGCACGGCCCAAAACGGCCTCAAGGCCTGCCAGGCAGAAAAACTGGGCCTTCTTTCGCGACGCTTGAGCCATTTCATGCCAGACTCTGTCCGACGAGATGCGCTCAGACTTCTGGACAAGCGCAGAGATATTGAAAACGAACTAAGGCATCAGCGGGACATCTTGGAGGCTAACCATGTCACCATGTCGACAAATGTGCTCGACGCGGAAGGATTTCCCCGTTCGGACCTCGATATACCCACGATTCGCGCCGCCAAAAGTCGAATTCGCTATTTACTACATGATAGAGAGCTAATCAATGCAAACCTGGAGGCTTTGCTTCCTAGCGCACTATGTCATGGAGTTTCTTTGGACACCAGCTTGTCCTCTTTATCCAAAACTGATCAACATATCCCCCCACCCCATCAACTTGCTATTCGAAGCGTGCAAAGAAGCAGTCCTGCAGCCGCAGCAGGTCTGCAGGCTGGTGATTTGTTGCTAAGCTGGGATGATCTGCGTCCTCTCTCCGCCATTCATCTGTCGCAGCTGCCATCGCGTGTCAAAGAAGGTGTGCCTATTATCCTTGAAGTCAATCGAACACTCACGAACGGGGTAGATATGAGCTTAACACTCACTCTACTTCCATCATCACAGTGGGATGGCCGTGGTCTTCTTGGTTGCCATATTGTGCCTGTAGGAACATAGCCGTCGTTCTCAAGCCAAGGTGGAGAATCGAATCGGCTCCATGTTGGCCAGTTGCCATGTTAACCTTCCCAATGTCATGGAAAGAGTCGTTCGCCTTTAAGGCTATAAACATTATCGCCTATGTACTGTTTGCCTCGAGCAACACATATGCGGCCAATGGCGTATGGCATATTCTCAGTGTACTTTTATTCGGCCTCATAGTCTATCAATTCTGGCCTGGTACTGCCCAATTGACACAGTACTCTTTGGGATGGAGATTCCCGACCGCATTACTTCTTCACGCGCTATGCACTATATTGTACGCGCAGGAGAATTCGACGCCCATCTATTGCGTTGCGTTCATTACATTCTGCATGGTGACGACTCTGGTGAATCAGCTCCACGGCAATTTGCGCACAGATGCTGAACCTTTGAATTGGGCCGATGTATTTTTTGTCTTTGTGCCCATTTCCTTTTACCATGGTGCCACCATTCCGACAGTGGCGACATTGGCGGTGCTACTGTTATTTCGATTGGCTTGCTTGCGATCGCCCAACACCAGCAAACCTCAGGATTTGTTCACTGGTCGGCTTTGTGCGTATTTTTATCTATGCTAACTATATTACAGAGTGTTTTTTGTAATCTCATTTATCGCAGTGATTCGGGTGATTATAGCCATGATCCAAGACCGGCAAAGCGTACTTCGTCTTGGAACGAACGAGGAAAATGCTCCGCTAGTCCCATAGTTACTTTTTACGCTCATTCGACCATTTATAGTATTTAAGTTTGGGTCGTTCATGCATGTCGTCGTCATCGTCGTCATCATTCTCATCGAGTGCTAGTCCGTTGGCCGTGACACGCGCACCCTTTTTACTCACGGCATCCTTCATTTCGTCTAGTTTTTTCTTCGAGACGGCATGGGATCCTCGGGTGCGCATCAACGCACGCACAGTGTCTAGTTTTTGGGCTGCTTCACTCAGCGCATTCAAACGATGTTGGCGCGAGGCTAGTTCGCGAATTTTTATACCTAGCTGCATTTCACCCATCTTGTCTGCCTGCGTCAATGAGCTCTGTTCTGACTTCACTTTGCTTTTTGATGCATACTTCTGTAGCTCTTCGGCACTGTCGACCCACTTGGTCTTTGTGCCTGCACCCTGAATCCGCTCTTGCCGCTTTGATGCCATAGCCTTCTCGTCCAAGAGATTAGCACGCTTTAAGGTATCCGCCAAGTCTTTTTTTTTCTCTAAAAATGCGAGACGCATACCAGGAACACGAGGAGCAATGTCCTCGACCAAAGCCTTGTATTTTTTCCGTTCAGATATGAGTTGTTTACGAAGGTAACCAGCGTCTTGGGTCTTCAAGAGAGACACAATATCATTTTCCATTGCTTGATTTCCACGTGAGCCAATATGTACACCGTGCTGTGTCTTTTTCCCGATCATTCCCGTGTAAAACTCATCCTGATTCCGATCGGCCGCTTTCTGCCGCAGTCGTTGTAGCTTGTCACGGTTGATATGATGAGCACGCGCGCGTTGAACATAATCTTTATGCTTTTCTAGAAGACCTAGGTGCTTCCTATGCTGTGGTTGACCGCGCTCCTTGTGGTTTCGCCGCTGAACATAGTTTCGAAGCGCCATGGTATCGTGTATGGTAAAATTGCGATGCTGCTGCCACCCAACTTTTTCGGTGTGCGCACGTGACTAGAGGTGCACGAACCTTCCCCCACCACTAGAGTACACGCGTATCAATGAAGTCAGCGCTACAGTCAAAAAAACAGACTAGTTTTTATTGAACTCCTTTCCGTTCAATGAAACTCACTCTCATTTATAGCTATACGATGTCCATGCTTTCAGGAACAAACACACCACATAGCGCGTAAATTACGAGAACACAAATTGAGGTCACACCCCTTCTCCACACGGTTGTCCGACCGCGTGCATATCGGCGCAGTGTAAGTGGAAGGTGATATGCCACTGGAAGAACAGGGAGAGACGTCTCCCCTTACCCGGCATCCAACGCGAAATCTACCTGAATATGGTGCAACAGATGCTCGGATGCATATATCGGATGACCAGGAGAATGTGTCGTTCTTGCATATCATGATACCATGCTTGGCCATGTGGTCCGTGACATTCATCGCGAGTGTCGACACCACCATCGTGGCAATGCTCTTAGGAAATATTTCATCTTCATTTTTGGCGGCGGAGCGCGCTTCTTGGATCGGATCCACATTCCTTTTATCCGTATGTTGCACGGCACCGCTGTACGGACGACTCAGTGATCTCTTCGGACGTAAGCGCAGTCTTTTGTTGGCCGTGTCCATTTTTACGTTGGGTACCCTGTGGTGCGCTACAGCACGCACTATGAACGAGTTTCTGGTGGCTCGTGCATTGGCCGGTCTTGGAGGCGGCGGCTTGAATACCCTCACGAGTGTGATCATGTCGGGTCTTGTGCCCCTCAAGTCTCGAGGCGTTTTTCAGGGCTTGGCCAATATTGTATATGGACTGGGCGTTGGTACGGGTGCACCTCTTGGAGGTGTGCTGAACGACACGATCGGATGGCGTGGTGCGTTCTACATTCAAATCCCCGTTTTGCTGCTCGCCTTGATGGCTTTGACATTCTGTCTTGAGCATGATGAAGCTGTGCATTTTGGCCCTGGCGATTCTGTATGGAAACGAATCAAAGACGTGGACATGCTAGGTCTCCTTTTGTTTTCCTTCGTTCCGTTAACTATGTTGTGTGCCTTGGATATGATCAGTGTCCGCAACCTTCCTCTTACGAGCCCTTATGTCCTGACACTGCTGGGTGTCAGCTCTATGGCTCTGGTCTTGTTTCTCATTGTAGAGCGACGTGTTGCTCGATTCCCCCTTCTTTCGCTCGATATCCTGTCTTTACGCACGGCGCGAGCGACATTGGCTGGCAATTTTTTTCTAAGTGTGGCTCTTTTCAGCTACAATTATTATCTGCCTCTCTTTTTCCAAACAGTGGCTCGCATGACAGCCTCGGACGTTGGTGTGCGCATGATGCCGTCGAGTTTTGCTATTGGTGTGGGTAGCCTGGTATCTGGCTTTTATATGCGCTATTACGGAAGGTACTGTCGCTATCTCGTCGCTTGTACTGTTGTTGTCTTTGCATCATGCTTGCCTTCTGTTTTGTACCTGGTTGATCCACCTACGGTGACCCCCTTCGTTTTGAATGTGTTTTGGTCGTTTGCGCAGGCAGGTTATCTGACCTGTGCTTTGGTGGCTCTCATTCATGTGGTGGACAAAAGATCTCTTGGCGTAGCCACAGGTATGAGCTACCTATTCCGCACAACGGGCCAAGTGACTGGCGTCGCCTTCTCTGGCTGCATTTTGCAACTGACACTGGCGCGAGAGCTGTCTGGGCGTATTGTTGGACCGGGCTCTGGCGAGCTGATCGAACAAATCCGCCACGACTCTACGATCCTTCCATCACTCCCGGAAGATTTGCGTCATGAAGCCCTGTGGTCCTACACCTACGCGTTGCACAATGTGTTTATTTTCGTTAACATATGCTATTTCATTACTATGGTGACATCCATGTTCGTCGAAGACAAACATCTGGATGAAGTGTTTCCAAGCCAAGAGCGAGATGATGAATAAAGGAAGCGAACATTGAAATGAATACATCATCTACTGCTAGACAGATGGGTCTGGTTTGAGCATACACTTCTACTTTAGGACGGCATCTGGCCATACATAAGAAAGGAGAGAACAGGGGAAGATGAGAGCATAATAAAACAAACTTAACGCCACTCTGCTTCATTCAGGGGCTGTGCATCATTTGCATAAACTGGAGCTCCGTTGCCCATGACCCCGGATGCGGTGGCGTTCACAACGTTTGGTGCGTCAGCTGTGCCACGCTCTCCCGCTAAAGCGGCCGGCATGCGCGCGTAGTCCGCTGTCGACGGCATGATCGGAGCACGTGCAGCTGATTCTGTGATGCCAGCGGCTTGGTCTTGGGGCAGTACACGGCGCCTTTGCGCCTGACCTGCAGCGGCAGCGGCCTTTTGCTGTGTTTGCTCTTCCACAGTTCCTGTTGGAGGAGCCAAGCCACGCGATGGTTGCTCGACCCTGTCCCGAGGCTGGATGCTCCAGTCATATACATAGTCATACTGGTATCCTTCACGCACGAATAGGTCGCGGAAGAGCTTTCGGAGGTAACTGTAGTCCGGCCGGTCATCAAAACGGAGAGAGCGACAACAGTTAAGGTATATAGCCATTTCCGTCGGGAAGCCACGACACAGCGACTCAGTCGGCGTCATCATCTTTTTCTCCATAATTCGCTCATACTTTTGCTTCTTCGTAGCAGCCTTTAGGCCCTGCCATGGCAAGGAACCACGCAAGAAGTACATCAGTACATAGCCGAGAGACTCGAGATCGTCGCGGCGCGACTGCTCCACACCGAGATGTGTGTTGATAGATGTGTATCGTGCCGTACCCGTGAGGTTTTTGTTTTCCCTGTAGGGAATGTGCAGGTGGGTCTTGGGGTCACGGTACTTTTTAGCAAGTCCGAAATCGATCACGTTGACCTGATTTCCGCGTTTGCCAATGCCCATTAAAAAGTTGTCTGGCTTGATATCACGATGGATAAAGTTTCGTGAGTGAATGTATTCGACGCGCGAAATCATCTGGTCAGCAAGTAAGAGCACTGTCTTGAGTGAGAAGCGTCGATTGCAAAAATTAAATAGATCCTCAAGGGAGGGACCCAGCAAGTCGATCACCATGGCATGATAGTCACATTCCTGGCCGAACCACCTCACAAATGGAACACCCACACCACCTGCTAGGGTTTTGTAAACCTTGGCTTCATATTCCAACTGTGGGTGCTTCGCCTTAATCGACTCGAGCTTGATGGCCACTTCCTCGCCACTGATAATATTTACGCCGAGGTAAATATCACCGAACGAGCCAGATCCAATTTTTTTACCGATACGGTACTGCATTACCTGTCAGCATCCATCCACCACATATCTCCGAGGAGTCTAACATACCCTGCGTATTATGTTAGTACAAGCTCATCAAACAATCAAATCCGAATACGTACTTTCCACCTACTCTCAAATCCATATTGAGCAACGAAAGTAGCGTAGGAACCGACAGGCCTAATACCAGTCGGGTCGTCGGAAAGGACGGACGGGCTGCCGTTCCGTTTGGCTTTGGACCACACGCCGCTGTCCCCAGGATTCGATGCACGCGCCTATTAGGCCGTGTCAATGCTGGCATAAAAATTGCCAACCAATAATGGCGCTCCGCCTTCTATTGACCACGTGATCCTGGGTCACCACGCCTGCCACCGTGGCACCAAGTTTCGCGTCGATCATGGCTGGCTCCGGGGTTCCAACTGTTTCAGTAGCAGGAGTGCGGAGTACTATTACCAGAGCATGATTCTATCAGGGCTCGCGTTTTATAGACACTGTAGTTGTTGGATAGTTTTATTTACGCGCCATTCTCTTTGATACGCATGCGCGCGCCAAGCCCGCCTTCTTTCCACCCGCCACCATTTACCCGCACTGGCACCGCGACGTGCGTGCCCAAAGTGCATCATCAAGAGACGATACGTCTCATGCACCGGTAGAAGGCACAAGGGCAAGGACAAGTGCATATCGAATTCGACCTGCCTACCCAGGGATGTCGTCCATGAGTCGAACTTTGCTTGGTGAGTCAAATCGTAGTAGCTTGGTACCAGCGTCCGACGCGCGTGGGGCATACCATCCAGCACCTGTACTGGATGAACCATATGGTGTGGATGTACTAGCCCCTGCTTATGAAATGCGGGATGGACGCACGGATTTCCGCTATAGCATGTCCCGTGAGGAAATGCTCAAAGGACTCGCGAATCGTTTTGTGCATTCTACGACGTACTTATACCTCTATGCTACTATGGCAGTGCTCTCTCTTGTCACTGTTATTTTTTCTTTGCTATGGACGTGCCCGGGTCCCGCGTTTTATATCCTGGAACTACTCGTGAACGTGATACTTGTCGCTGAAGTGTGCGTACGGTTTGTCGCATACGGCCGCAATTTTTGGAAGTCCACGTACAATATCATCGATCTCTTCCTCGTGGTGCTGTGTATTTTGACACTTATCATCCTCTTTGTGGGTCATGGTTGCTCCCCTATTGCTGAGCGGCCAGGCATGAGTGAGGAACTACTGGACAGCGTACTGCTGATTGTTCGCAACGTCATGCAATGTATGCGCCTCATCAGCGTGATTCGGCGCAGTGGGTACAATGTTGCCAGTCGAATAACAGCGATTGATCTGAGCGATGCGCATGACTACAATCTTGATCTCGATCTTGAGCATGAAAGCTCACAAGCGCTGCAGCGCATGCGCGATGGCGGTGACCACCACTCGAGCGGGAATGGATGGAGTCCACAAACACGTCCAGAGACGTTTGTGTCGAATCACCCCAACGAAAGCGTTATTGCGATGGACAGCGCTGAGTTGGACGACGCGCCTTTGTAGACATTGTGTATTTCGAAAAAGTCCCGGCGGTGGAGGCCCTCTTCGTACGACCATGGCCTTGACCGCCGTGCCCCGGGGCACGTATCAATTTTTGGACACGGAGGAAGCGCGTGCTGCGTTGCTTGATCGGTATGACAATTTTTTGTTCGATTGTGATGGTGTGCTTTGGTCGGGAAACGAGGCTCTGCCAGGTGTAGCATCTTTTCTCCGAAAACTACGCGCGCGGGGAAAGCGATTGTTGTTCGTGTCGAACAATGCGTCCAAGAGTCGATGGACCCTGCTTGAGAAAATCAAGGCCATGGGGATCGAGGGCAAGGAAGAGGAGGTGTTTTCGTCGGCTTTTGCTACGGCCGCCTATCTGAAAGATGTGCTTCATTTCCCGACCGATCGTAAAGTGTATGTTATCGGAATGCAAGGTCTTCGGGACGAGCTGAGCCATGTAGGCATTTCGCATGTGGGCGGCGCGGATGACGATAGCCTTGGCCTGGAAGGGCTGGACTTTGCGCCTCTTGCGCAGGAGGGTGTGGTCGACCCGTCTGTCGCAGCCGTGGTGTGTGGCATCGATACCAAGATCAACTACGGCAAGATGGCCAAGGCGCATGTATATTTGACTCGACCGGGCGCACGAGGCCCGGTTCGTTCTGGTGAGACGAACGGTGGATGCCATTTTGTGTGCACGAATGGTGATGCCACCTTCCCAACAAGTCATGGTATGTTCCCTGGAGCGGGGTCTATCTGGGCTGGTATCCAGTATTCTTCAGGTCGTGATCCTGTGGTGGTGGGCAAACCTAATCAGCCTATGATCGACACCATCTTTGCGAGGTTTGACTTCGACAAGTCACGAACGATCATGGTGGGCGATCGACTCAACACGGATATTGCCTTTGGTCAAGCTGGCGGTATCGATACGCTCCTCGTGTTAACAGGCGTGAGCTCTCTGGAGCACGTACATGCTGACGATGCCGCGGCTGTGCCGACGTATGTCGTGGGTGGTCTGTGTGACATGGATCGTGCTATAGATTAGTCATCTCTGGCCCTGTCCTTCCTCCCACTTGCCATGGCCAAGGTGCTTGTGTACAGGGATGCGGGTGTGCCGGATGCGTCCCACGCGTCCATAACACGCACGCTCAAAGAGCTTTGTAGGGATACACATGATGTGCAAACGGTATCGAGTCAAGTCCTTGCGGTCGCGCCTTGGGACACATCGACTCGACTTGTGGTGATGCCGCACATCCACCCAACTGGCCCAGAACCATGGACGCGGGTGTATGGATTGCATACCGCCCAGCAACGAGTGACGGATTATTTGAAGAGAGGCGGTACTGTTCTATGTCTTGGACAGAGTCTCACGTGGATTGACGCCGCGCTTGTCCCTGATGGCGACGCAGGCCGAGCCACTCTGGGCCAAGGCCATGTTCTGTGGCATGCTTCGCCTGAGCCGGATGCCCATGCGATCGAGGATCTTTTGCGCACTGCATCGATCCGCGTGCGACCCGGGTCTCCAGGCAGTATACCCCAGCGCACTTGCCTTTTCCTCGCATCATGCAGTCGCCCCCTCCTAGACGCTTGCGTGTCGGCTCTGCGAGCCCATGAGACGCTCTCGGAGACGGCGGCCTATGTTACTGATGCCTCGGATACGTGGAAACTATGCGAAGATGCTACTCATGCCGCTTCGAACAACGATGAGGCGGATGTGACGCGAGTCGTGTGCGTAACGCAGGACCAATTTGGTGTGGTTCGAGAGGCGACGCGGGCCTTTGACCTGGCCGCCTACTTTAGTGCCTTGGCTAGCGCGCGCGCGACGAGTGCAGCTCTTTTGCCATGGACGCCGCCGCGCTCTTTTCATTTCGCTGCGGGGAATTTGATCGGCTACGCGCGTGTCCTGAAGAGCACACAGACGCTGCTGGACTCCAACCCCCTCATGCTGGGAGCTTGTCCGCCAGGCACGACCATGTTTGCTACGCAGCAGGTCCAGGGACGCGGTCGCGGCAGCAATGTCTGGATCTCGCCGTATGGGTGTCTCCAATTTTCGACACTGGTGCCGCTGCCTTTGCACATCGGCAACAAAGCTGTCTTTCTGCAGTACCTGGCAGCGCTGGCTGTGGTATATGGCGTGGGCGCTGCGTACCCAAGTTCTCGAGGACGGATTCGTATCAAGTGGCCGAACGATCTGTATGCGCACGTCGCTGCTCCGCAGGACGGGAGCCTGTGCGTCGTGGAAGATGGCGTGGAAAAGCACTTTGTCAAGATCGGCGGCATTCTCGTCACGGCCGTGTGTCACCGCGATACCTTCCAGGCCATTGTCGGATGTGGCGTCAATTGCCTGAACGACGAGCCCACCACATGCATTCGTGCGCTGGTGTCCGATGAGACAGTCACACAAGAGCGCTGCGCGGGTGCGATCATGGCCGCCCTCGAGTCGCTTGTGCGTGTGTTTGCCGATGCCGACTATACCTTCGGGCCCTTTGCCAACGCATACCGTGACGCCTGGCTTCATTCGGATCAGCCTGTCGAGCTCAGTGATGCGCCCGGAGAGCCGCGGCGACGGATGGTCGGCATCACGAGCGACTTTGGGCTGTTGCGAACGGTGCCGTATGACGCGCCGATGCGCGCCACAGATCCACGGGCATGGAGTGCGGCACCCATACCAGGCGCCGTGGACGTACAGCCCGACGGGAACTCCTTTGACATGCTGCGGGGCCTCGTACGTAGAAAAGCGGCCTAGGGGACGTAGCGATACATGTGGCGCTCCTCACCAGCGCGTTCGACACAGTCTTTCTCCATGAGTCTTTCCAGGGCGTGTTTCAGCTCGGCAGGATCCAAGGCGAAGCGCCCCCTGCATTGGTCGCTGACCTCTTTCAACAGGTCCGAGTGCGATAGAAGCGACCGACGTTTGAGGACACGCATGACCGCTGCTTGCAGGAACATGTCGCGATCAACAAGCACATCGGAAGAGGGAGCATGCTGCTGGGTATGAGTGGTGGGCCGCTCCGTCGGTGGAATGCAAATGCGTCGCGCGGTATGGACCAGGTCCTTGTTCACGCGAAACGTATCATGCTCCTGCACCGCGCGTCCTGCAGGCGACTTGCACAATACCCGCGTAGATGGTGCGCCACACGTAAGACTTTGCAGCGTAGCATCGAGAGCCGCGGGAGGAAGACCCGTGCGGGTCGCCAAGTCTGTGTAGGAGAGGACATGCGTGGTTGAGAAGGCTAGGAGCACCACCGCTTGCAGCGTGTTCACGACCAGTTCCTTGGTGCCGGCGCGGCCCAAGTCGGCCTGCATGACGACGGACCCGAGAGCATGGCACCAATGCAGGGAACGCGCCTGGTACTTTGACGCGTAAAACGCTTCAAACCGCTGCAGCACGGACGCCATCGCTGCAGGCAGCCTCAAGGGTATCTCTTCGTACGCTGGCCAATGGCTCTGTGTGAGGACACGAGCGTCGAACTCAAACGGCGTGCTGGCACTGTCAAACTCTTGCAGTAACTCGTTCGACGCGTCCATGTCCTGGTGCATCGTCTCGAGTTGACGCGTGTAATCGGGCCCGCATTCTTGCCGCAGGCGCTCGAGCATGACGAGCTCTGCCTCGTGGGAGCACTGTTGAAGAAGGCGCTGCGCAAAGGCATGACGATAGGACACTTCAAACACGTCCTTTTCATACAGGCACCGAAAGATCAGCAGCATGTCGTCGATCCATGTGTCCATGCCTCGACCAAGCTGCGCACCGGCGAACTGCGCAAGGAGCTGAGCCATATGCGTGCCGCGCACGCTCATTCCATGCTCGAATCCATCGTGGAGAGCATCTCTCATCATTGGGTCGGCATGCAGACCGCTCTTCCACAAGCCATGCCAAAGGTGGTGCTGTTGACAGAGCTTCTCGATCAGCACGCTATCGTCGGTACTCTGCATCATGTCTTTCACACGCGATTCGACATGCTTCCGCATCGTAGCATAGAGTACCGGCAGAATGCCAGCGTCGTCAAAGATGGCGTAGCAAGACTGGAGGCGCTGCGTGTCTTGGCGGTCGAGGAAGTAAGACAGCGTATCAGCCAGGGCTTGTTGGTGCGGAAGAACCACCTGCGTAGCCACTACGTCTGGCACAGCAGCCTCCCCCAGCAGTCCAGCCCACTCGTGCTCCTTCACGATCCATGCGTGGATGTGCGGGACGGCCTCGGCGAACGAGCCGCCGAGGAGCTCCTTTACACGCGCATCGTAGTACGCGTGCGCTTGCTCAACCAAGGCGCGTGTACTCCGTTTGAGTACACCCGCTAGGTGGCCAACGCGCTGAAGTGTGCTGGGCTCGTACTGGCCACGCCGGACAGCCTCTGCCACGGCATACACGCCTCGGTCCCACACGGCCGCGTCATGAGTATCTCGACACGTACGCTGGAGCATGGCTGTGCATATAGACAAAAATTCCACATCGGACACACCGACAGGACGCAGTATATCCAGGATCGTGTGGAAGCGAGCCGTCATATGGTCCCATGTATCCATCAAGCGCACGATCCACGGGCCAAGTGCCGCGTCTGCCTGGCAGCGTGGGCGAAGGGTATGAACAAGAAATGCGCGGATCACTTCACAGGCATCCTGCATCGCCACTTTAGATATATCTGGCAAGGGGGCCATCGAGGCAAGGTACAGGTACGTGGTTTGCACGCTGCTCGGCAGCTGATCACTTTGCAGCACTGCCTGCACAGTGCTGACCAGCGTGTCCTTTTGATACGACACCGCACCATCCTGCGCAGCTTCGTACCATTGTAGCGACTGTACGACGCAACTCGCCGGCACACGCCGGGCCGTATGAGTTTGCTCCGCCACGTACGAGCCCAGTGCCTCACTCAGCATGAACTCTTCCACTACGGCCGTGTGGAGCGCTCGCGGGGTGCGACATGTGCACGTGACGAGATGCTGGAAGGGCGCAGCAGTGGCGGCGTTCGTAGCTCGACTTGGTACGACAACGTCCGGGAGACGTGTGCGACGCGGTACCGCGCACATACGATGAAGATCACCAAGGTCCCAAAACGCAAGCCAGAGGTCCCGGAGGATCTGGCTGCGCTCGGCGCACGCATCGTCGAGGAGCCAGAGTCCTCGTTGGCGTCTCTGCTGCGCAGTGTGGACCAATGGGCGTGGCCCCGGGGCGACTTGTACGCCTGGATTCCCGTCCTGAATCGCTTCGATGATATTCTGGCACGAATTTGCCAAACCACACCTTTGAAACCTGTGCAAAAGGAGCCCCTCGGGGCGCATGATCGTGAGCTCTTGCTCGCAGTGCTGGCGTTTACGCGTCTGCTGCTGGAAAACTGCTTGAACCGCAAATTGTATTCATCCTACGAGTACATCGACATGCTCCTTGGTACCGAAGATGCCGAAGTACTCGAGCATGTCTTGTATCTCGTGCTTCGGTCTGCTCAACAGCGCAGCGCCTCCAACCGGATCGACGTGCCTCTCAGCCACTTCCGCTTGCGTATTCTCGCGACGGTGTGGCCACCACGCGAAGCAGGGCTGGAACTCGTGGATGTAGCGCAGTCAGACATGCCATTCCCAGCCGCCATGCACTCCGTCCATGTGAACGGCTACCGCCGCAGTCCGCAGGCGGCCGACGGCGCCGCCTCTCTTCCATCTACGCCGGCGAAGCAAGGCGAGCAAGACCACACGCTACCGTCATTGAATGGTACTTTTCGCGTGGTCATTTCGGGCCTAGATACAGAGACGCGCCCGCCCAGTGCGCTGCTGCAAGCATGTGACTCTGCCAAGGAGTTGTCCGACGACGAACAATTTGAGCTCTTCCACAAGGTGCGTGTCACGCTGGCATGCAAGCATCCCGGTACACGACACCAAGCGCTTGTGTGCCGCTTGCTGGCTGTGTCATGCTTTATCCATATTGCCCCGCATGCCATGGCCAATACGCATATTTTCATGATTGAGCCGAGCATTGTGCTGCGTACCGTGGCTCTTCTTGAGCCGCCGGAGGTGGTCGATGACAGCTTGCATAGCGCTGTATTGTATGCGTTGGATGCATTTCGTCACTACCGGACGTATTATGGCGATGTCCTTACAGCCATCAATGCTTCCATGAGTCATGGTGTGTTGCGTCAATTGCTGCAGTGCACGATACAGCGCTTGTCTGAGCTCGCACCTACATCGAACATTCCGCCCAAATTTGATAGGCTCGTTGATGCGCTCATCACGCTGGTGGCCAATATGACCACGATCATGACGCCGACCAGCATGACGATCAGCACGGGACTCTTGCCTCAGCTGCTGGACATGGCTCGCATCAAGTCGACATCGAATCTCCTTGTCTTGCGCACGTCGACGAGGGCTGTGGGTCTGCTGGACACCATCATGTACACGTATCCATCGACGTTTGAGCATTTTGTCGCGATTCGCGGCATTGATGTGCTTGTTGAGCGCCTCGTGGCGGACATGCCTGCAGCCGAGGAATCCGAGCCGTATATGTACAGCCGCTCGCATTTGATACGCCAAATTTTGCGTACGATTCATCATCTTATGACGACGCCCGGCACAGCTGATGGTCTTCGAACCCTCATCGATACGCCTATTCTCGGTGTTCTGCGCACGATTATTGAGCGCAAAAGCATCTTTGGGCCCCATGTTCTCACTCTGGCTATCTCGATCATGTCCACGTTCGTGCACAATGAGCCGACGCAGCTCAGCACCATACAAGAGAGCAAGCTGCCAGAGGCATTTTTACAGGCCTTGAGCGATGACTTTGAACCGAACATGGAGCTGCTCATGTCGCTTTCCACCGCCATTGGTGCGCTGTGTCTGAACGAGGCAGGTTTGCGCCTGCTTACCGAGAGTGGCATAGTGGCGCGGATTCTGCGCATCTTGAATGACACGCGCTTCCATGGCATCTTGCTCGACCATGACTGTGCCAATGCGTTTGGAGGGTCGATTGAAGAGCTCGTGCGCCATCATCCGAGTTTGAAGGAGGGCGTGCTCACCGAAGTCCTACGTGTGGTGGAGCGCATTGTGACAGAAGCGCGCACTTTTACGCCGCCCTCGGACGCCAAGGAACGTGAGCTGTACGTGGTAGACACGCCAGTGCAACTCCAGGCGAAGCCTATCCGCACATCGCACATTGAGCTGGATGACATCGACCACTACATGCCGTCAGCGTCGGCGGGCGAAGGGAACGCGCCGGTAGGCTCGTTTGATGTACTGTGCCGCTTCCTCGAGGGCCTGTTCCGCAACGAGTCGACGTGCCGTGAGTTTATGTGCCGGGATGGCCTAGCTCAGCTTCTCGTGATGTACGACACACCATGCATCACGCCCTATTTTCCGTCGTCGGCGCCTGCTGAGTCGTTTGTGATGCTACTGCGCGCCATGACCGAAGAGGACCCCGACACTGTTCTGTCGCTTCTTCTGCAGCAGGTCAAGCGCTCGATCGATGAGTGGACTCCTGGCATCATGACGGTGGACGACACGCGCTTCCGTGCCTTTTGTCGGCTGCATGCGCGTACACAGCTCCTCTCGGACGTGTGCCAGATGTTCAATGACACATTTTCGTTCTCACCGCCGAGCCACAAAATCCCATTGGCGTTCCTCCGTGCCTTGCGCAAAGGCGGCGATGTCGCGACGATCGCCCAGCTCGCCGAGGTCTTGCGTTCGACGGTGTGGGAGCGCATGACCGTCAAGGCTGCGCTGCAGGATGTGGCCCAGGACACCATGTCGCCGACGCTCAAGGCCGTCGACTTCTTGTGTATGCGCATTCCCGCCGCCCTGCGATCGATTCTCTTGATTGCGACCCGGCAGATGGTGCCGCGCCGCACGGTCGATATGGAGTACCTGACTGCGGCGAAGCAGGTGGCCGTCGACCTCAGTGCGGTGCTCCGCTCGTGGTCGTCGCTGCGCACCGATGTGTCTGAGGTCGAAGCGCTGGCGGAGCACACGTACATGTACTTGATCCTGCGGCATCTGCTGTATGAAAAGCGCCCGGGCCATGGCGAATACGCACATACGATGGTTCTGCGTGAGTGGTGCGAGCAAGGCGGAGATGCCGTGCTGGTGGACCAGGTGCGCTCGCTGAGCGCCTACTTTGAGCACGGGACGCTCGACCACGACGAGACCAGCGTTATGTCCCATGCGGCTCATGCGCTGCATGTATATCTGAGCATGGTCATGCGCTTTGTGCCGGCGCGCACACTGAACGACTCGCAACAGAGTGTGCAGCTTAGCAAGGACCCATCCTTCCATGTACATGTTCTTCTTGTCCAGCTGCGTAAGCACGCGATCGACGTCCTCACACAGCTCTGGGATGCGCGTTGGCTCACCAAGCTGCCTTTGGCCACGGTGCGTGAAGTCGCGCAAGCGCTCGGTATGGTCCTCTTTGCCGACCGCGAGGATCCATCGCCGCGGCCCGCGCCTGCCCCCCTACGATCCATATCGCGTCTTCCGCACCACGTACCGGCAGGGATGGCGATGACCATGTCTGCATCGCCTCTGCCCGTGCGCCCGCCTGCCGCAGCGCCAGCGGTGGATGAAGGGCGTCTCATGCAGCTGGTGGAAATGGGTTTCCCACGTGGTGCGTCGCGGCGCGCCTTGCAGCGGTGCAGGAACAACGTGAGCGCAGCGACGGAGTATATTTTGCTACATCCGGAGCTCGAAGACGAGCCGGAGGAGCCCTCGCCAGAGCCGCGCGCCGAGCCCGAGATGTCTGCGGTATCTGAGCCAGACGAGCTGGCTCAGGCCCTGGCTGGCGCTTTGCATGCTCACATACCTAGCACAGAGCCCACGAGCCAGGAGACGCCGCCGCCGCCGCCCGAACCCGCGTGGCCGACGCCCGCCAAGATCGAGCTGGACAAGTGCCGCGAAGACATGCGGCCGCACTTTTTCCCCCGGCTCCTTGAGCTGGCCGACGTCCACGAGGAGCTCGTATTTGATGCGCGGCACGTGTTTGTGTTCTTCTCACGGGATCAAGAGCAGACGCAGCGCCTTTGGCACATCGTGACGGAACGCATGACGTATGATACTACGCAGCCCGTCATCATGGCGCGCATGCACCTCCTGGCGCTTCTGCTCACCACAGAGCAGACGCCGTTCAAGGTGCCGTGGTCTTCGCTGCCGCCCCTGGCGCATGGCCTGTTAGGCTGCCTTCACGAGGCTGCCACCGCGCCCGATGCACCTGAGCCGCCGTGGCTGCCTTCGGCGCTTCTCGCCCTCTGTGGTGTGTTGAGTGCGTGCGAAGTACCTGAGGGCGTGTTGGCCTTGCCGCGCGACGCCGATGCATGCGAGGCGTTTCTTCAAGACTTGCGTCCCAAGATGACGGAGTATGTCTTGCATGCGTTGGCCCACTCGTCGCGTCTGTCGTTCAGTGTGAATCTGAGTCTGGCGCGCGCGCTCATGATTGTGTCGCGCCATGCGTCCGTGGGCGGAGCGCTGGTGGAGCGGCGTGCCGTGCCGCTCCTCATGCGTCCTTTGCTCTCTCGCCGCCGCTTCCAGCGCGCCTTGTACCAGCATCTCGCGGTGTCGGTTTTGAGGCACATGGTCGAGTCGGGCGGCGCCTTGCTCAGTCTGTTCACGCAAGAGGTTCACATCTGGTTCAAGCAGGGTACTCGACCGCGGCCGACAGAGGTCAATGCCATGATCAAAAAGTTCGGATTGTCGCTCCTGCGTGCGCCGTCCACGTTCATCGAAGCTGCAGGTATGCAAGCGGACTTGCTCGACTTTCACTCGATCCAGTCTCCGACGCATCTGCGTCCCAAGCCGGGTGCCTGCCTGGCAGACGAGCCAGCTGAGGCGCACGTCGTCCGTGACGTCGTCATACACATGTTGCTTGACGAGCTGATCGCCGCGCGCCAAGAGCACATCTCGCCCGCCGATGAGGGCGACGTGAGTGTGGCGGATGCGCGCGACTCGTACATTCTAGTCTTGCTGCAGTGCCTCACGGAGCTTCTCTCATCGTACATGGGATGCAAGCAAAGCTTCCTCGAGTACCGCGTCAACGGCTCCGAGTCCATCCTCGCCTACTTCATGAACGAGCTCGTGCCCTCTGGATTTTTGGCGCAGTACGAGCCAGATGAGCTCCGAAAGCGCACGACGGAGTCAAACTGGGCTATCTCGGTGATGGTGGCACTCGCCGCGGATCCCATGCCGGACCATGAGGCGCCGGCCGTGCCCGATGCCCTGATAGTCACACGAAAGACCCTACTGGATGCCCTGCACAAGGCCCTGCGCGAAGCGATGGCCACGCAAGAGATGGTCGAAATCAAGTTTGGGCGTCTGTATGCGCTCACAGATATGTGCTACCGCCTCTTAACGAGCCGGCCTGCTTCTGACACGGCTACGCCGAGGCACTCGGGCGTAGTGCTGCACATGGCCAAGACGATGCTGGAAAAGAACTTTGTGGTGCTTCTTACGCAAGCGATTTCGGACCTTGATGTCCATGTGCCGTCCCTCACGTCCCTTCTCAACAGCGTCCTGCGCCCATTGGAGCATCTGGCACGTGTTGCGATCAAAATGGCTCGTCGTGACACACATGCACGCCCCGAGGGCACGGAGGGGCCCGAGGAGGAGGACGACGAAGAAGACGACGACGTGGAAGAAGAGGTCGTGATGCATGGTGAGTCCTCCGAGGACGAGGGGACGCCTGACTTTTACCGCAATTCCTCGTTGGGCATGCACACGGGCGAAATGGAGCAAGGCGCGTATGACTCGGATCATCTGAGCGAGGATCTGGAGGACGATGAGGACATGGAGATGGAAGAGTACAACAGCGACGAGGCGGAAAGTGAATTGAGCACAGATGCGGAGGATCTGGATGGTGATTCCACGCATGTGGTCGAGGTTGTGGAAGACGACGATGAAGAGGAGCACGACAGCGATAACCACAGTCAAGAAGACTTTGACGACATGGAAGAAGACGGCTTCTCCGACGACATGTTCAGCGATGATATGATCGACGATGAAGCCTTTGACGACGATGAGCTGGATGTGCGTGACTTTGACGACATGCCGGACGAAGAACATGACTTGTCGCGCACGGGCAACATGGACAGCGTGCGCGAAATCATGGAGGCACTCAATGATATGGAGCATGTGCCTGAGCTCGAGGACTCGGATCACGACACTGTGCATACAGATGCTTTCGACATGGACCTGGGTGTAGAACGCCCCGGGACCGTCGATGTCTCGGATGATGACATCGGCGACGCCGATGACGACGATGGCCCCAATCAGCTGACATGGCGTCCAACGATGCCGCGCTTGAGCCAAGAGTCTGCCAACGTCGACTACAACTGGGTCGAGCGCCAAGACGGACGCCACGGCGCTGCTCGCCGCGGTCCGCCGACCTTCTTCCAGGCCTCCGCAGAGCCCGTGCGGACACGCTCCGAATCAGCCCGCGCTGCTCCGCCGTCCCATGATGCGAGTTTCCACCCGCTGCTGGTGGACAACAACGACAACGACCCGGAACGCGAACCGGCTGCATGGCAGCGCGCCATGGAATCGTACATGGGCGCGAACACGCTGCAGTTCCTCGAGTCATTTGTGCAGCAAAACGTGCCCCAGGGCGGAAACGCGAGCATTCAAATTGAACTCGATCCAGGTCGGGGTATGCCGCGCATGCAGATCACCAATATGATCGATGGCCCCTCTACACGTCGGTCTATGAACCGGCGCGAACCGTCCGCCGCCGGCCCCCACCACGAGCAACAGCCGTCCGACGCACCCTTCGATGCCGTGGCCGAGTCTCAGCGCTTCTCGCCCAACCACACGCATGGACGTTGGATGTCCGAGGCCCATGTCGTGTATGCTGGCGCCTCGATGGATATGAACGCCGCCTTCCGAAGGCCACTCATCGAGCACCTCCTTCCTAGTTTCTATGCGCGCCGTGACCGTGAACGCGAAGAGCAGCACAAGTCGAAGGCGGACCACCCGGAACGACCGACCGAGTCGAAGCGGAAGCACCACGACATGGAAGGCCACAGTGATGACGAAGAGGAGAAGGACGACCGCTCAGGACGTGTCACAGCCACGGTCCACGGCGACACCGTTGATCTTACCGATACAGGCATCGATCCGACGTTCCTCGAGGCATTGCCCGATGAATTGCGTGAAGAAGCTCTGCTGAGTCAACAGCTCAACGCGCAAATGTCTCGTCAGGCGCGTGGGATTGTCCCGGACTTTTTGAATGTGCTTCCACGCAGTCTCCGGACCGAGCTGCAGCAGTTTGATGCGCCTGCCTCCCACTCCGCACCAGCGTCGCGGCAGACGGACGGCCAGCCACAGGAGCGATCATCAGAGCAAGCGCCGCCCAGCACGGACGAACCGCAGCAGGCGCCTCGTGAATCAGAGCGTGGCCGTGACGCAATCCAACTCTTGGATCGCGCGAGTTTGGCGTCGCTCGTCCGCCTGCTCTTCCTTCCCTCCGTACATGCTCGTACGTCTCTTTTGCACAAGCTTCTGGCGCACCTCTCCGTGAATGCTCGTACCCGAACGGAGCTACTGGGCATGCTGCTCATGGTTCTCTGGGACAGTATGCACAGTGCTGCGTCGGTGGACCGCTCGTTCACGGCTCTGTGCAATAAAGCCGCGAAGCACACGCCGCAGCGCAACATGTCGCGCCATCAGTCGAGCAGCCTGACTTCGTCTGGACTGCTGCCGCCATCGACGCCTTCGGCGGCGCTTCCGCTCACGTGGATGGGCGACGAGGCGCCGCATCTCATCGCATCCCGCAGCTTGGAGACGCTCACGCACCTCACACACGCGAATCACCAGGCAGCGCTCTTCTTTTTGCGTGAGGACCGCTCGCGAAAGGGCAACAAACGCGTCCCTATCCAGATTCTTCTGGGTCTCTTGGAGAAGGACGCAATGCTCGAGCATGCTCCGCTCCTCAACGAACTCCTGGCTCTCCTACAGTCGGTGAGCAAACCCCTCACCACGGCACAGCCAGGAAAGGACGGCACCGGTGCCGTGCTCGACAGCACGTACGACAACATGGAGGTGCCAGGCATTGCCTCGGAGCGACTCGCAGCGATCGTCCGGCCACTGCAGACCCCTATGACGTCCCGTGCCTTCCAGCACACTCTATCTGTGGCGTCTCATTTGTCTCATTTGCCTGGTGCGCACGAGTCGATCAGTGCAGCTCTACAAAACGCGGCGCAGCAAGCGTCGTATGCCCTCGTCAGCCACCTCGAGGCGGTGATTTCGTCGCTGCCCGCGGTGGCCAACGACCAAAACAGCCAGCCGAATGCAGACGCACGAGCCCTCTCAGAGCCGATGGCGACAGAGCCGGCGCCCTCTCAAGTACCATCGACATCGCTGCCGCTGGCCAGACTCGCAAGCCCCACGAGTTCACAAGCAGAACTCTTGCGGTGCCTTCGTGCACTGGATTATTTGTACATGGGCAAGTAGTATAAAATACATGAGGTCAAGATGGCGCAGGCACGCCCGCATCGATTTCGTCGACAGGGGCTTCACCCTCTGATGCTATCGTGTCGGTCGCGGTGCTCTCTTCGACGGGCTGCTCGGCATGGCCTAGAGACGACCGCGAAATAGACAAATCCGAGGTACTCACGCGATCCGCATTGTCGTCCACATCCGCATCCTCGTGACTCAGACCCATGAGAGAACGAAGAATGGCATTTTCCTGTCGCAGGCGCTCCCATTCCGTAGCGCCTTCCATGGCATCCGAGCGCATGTCAGGAAAGCCGTTGTCCATCGAATGCATGGCATCGCGCACGAGTCCACTGACACGGTCAGAGAGCCTGTGCATGGTATCTTGGTCGTGCATCACCAGATGATCGATCCTGTTCCTTTGACTCTCGATACGCGACTCGTAGTAGGCAGACAAGTCCAGGCCGTGCTGCTGTGCCGCATGCGAAAACGCACGGAACTTGTTCATGATCGCCTCGAGTGTGCTTTCGCTCTCACGCAAAAGACTGCCCATTTGCTTCGCTTCATAGGCTAGCGCTGTATTTTCGTTCACGAGCTGCGCATTGAGTCGCTCGAGTTGAGATGTGAACGCCTCTTGTGACATGTCCACATTGAATCGACGCAGAGCATACCCCGTCTTGGCATGCAGCGCCTGACCCTCCAGCGACGCAATCTGTTTCCGCAGTGCATCCACTTGCTGCTTATTCGCAGCAAGTTGCGCAGACAGCTCGAGCACCAGTGTCCATAGCCGCTCGTTGACTGGGCCGTCCGCCCTCGTCATCTGAATGGTGGCCGACAAAAACTCTGCCACGATGTCCTCCACACTGCGGTGGGTCAAAAGGCAACAGGGCTTTTGGGTTGCCTGTCTACTCTGGCAGACATGAGCGTGCCGAGCGAGGCAGAAGCACTCACAGCTTTTATTCACTGGGTGCAGACTATATGTGTCGGTCGAGACATCCAGGATGTCAGCGCTTTATGCGATGGCTCAGCGTTGTTCGAAGTGCTGCAGGGTGTGGATGACGTGCATTTCCTCCCGCCACGTTCCTCCAGTCTCGAAACTTTGCACAGAAGAGTGGTCTCGTTCTGCACACAGGAACTTCATATTCCAGACAAAGTCCTGCCCGTCATCGACATCAAAGGAGCCTCGAAGGAGCGGTCACCGTCCAAGTCCGACCTGCTCAAACTTCTTCGTCTTGTTCTGGTCATTGTGCTCAAAAGTGACCATAATGACGATCAAGTGAATGCTATGCAGACCTTGCCACTCGATGAACAAATTATTATGAAGCAGGTGGTCGAGGATGTGCTGTCCGACTATACCAGCTCCGATATGACGCCGCCCACTACGAAGGAACCGATGGAGGGCGGCGCAAGTCGCGAAGAACTCAACTCGTTGCATCGCGATGTTGAGCTAGGAAAACAGCGCTTATCCGATTGCCAGGACCAGCTTGCACATGCCGAATCACATGTGGATCGTGTCACAACTGAGAACAAAGAGCTGTTGTCGCAACTGTCCATGCTGCGTCAAATCCAGCATGAACGCGATGCTCTACGTGACCAGCTTGACGAGGCGAAGCCTATGCTGGAAGCATACAAGAAGCAGGAACGCTCGCTCAGCAAAGTTCGGGAACGCGCGGAAGAGGCCACCGACTTGAAGCGCTCCGTCAAAGAGCTGGAGAAACAAATCGCTGAACTCATGGAGCAGTCGTCAGAAGCCGCAGATCGCTCTGCTTCTCAACTCGCTGTGCAGCACCGATCTGCCACTCTCAAATCTGACCGCAAATACACCGAGCTTGTCGAGGAACACACCCAGCTTGCCCACGAACATGAAGAACTCAAGATGCAGCTGGAAAAACTCCTAGAGGAGCGCCGACAAGATCAGATCCAGATGCACAGTCTACTTGAGCGCGTGCGTACTCTGGAAGTGGATGCACCCCATGATGAGATGGCTCCACCCCTTTATCTAGAAACGCAGCATCAAGAATCCGAGTCGCTGTCGCCCCTGGAGGACGACCCCATGTCATCGACAGATGTGACTGTGATGATGGATGCTGTTAAAGCAGACGTGACAGCGCTTCGAAATAATCTGACGTCCAAGCACGCCGAAGCCGAAAACTTGCTCAGGAAGCTCGAGAAAAAAGTACCAAAAGAGGCAGGAAAGACTAGTACGAAAGACATAAAGAATATATCCGACTTACTCACGGATTCATTCCGCCATGAAGACCTTGTCATGCAACGACTTCAGCGGTGCTGGGACCATGTAAATAAAGTATGTCTCATTGTTGCTTACAAACAGCATATGCAGCAGCGTGTGCGAAGCTCGCCTGTTTTGACAGATGTTGAGGTATGTGTCAGAAATAAGAAACTCATGCCCAGCGTGAACGTGATGCTCTACGTCAGGAACAACGGCTAATGGCGTCGGCATACCATCAACTAAGCCAGCGACTCTACCGCGAAGTCAGTTGGCAACACGTCATACCACCAGTCCCAGTCGATTCAGACAATCGAGTGCCAGAAGTTCCGCGGGTATCCGGCAGTGGTCTATCTTGGATTGCCCAGCAGCGCAACGCCTTGTCGGGTGCGCTGGGCTTCACATCAAAGTAGCCAGGCTCCGCGTCCGTGCGCCCAACGTTGGCAGCGTTGCGTACCAAGACATGGGGATTATGTGTTGATGACTAATGTTTATGTCATACCGAAGGCGTTGGAAGAGCGTCGATGCGTGTCCAGCGTGCGACAGTCAAGTGATCCAAGCGTATGTGGAGTAGCGCGGAAACGTACCGAACCGTGGCGAAAGTTTCTTGTGCATTCTACTGGATGCACGAAATGAAAATCAGCGGCAGGCGCCCCGTCCGTGATAGAAGTGTATACTATAAAAAGGAATTTGCAAACACCCCCTCCTACCTCATACAACAACTACAGAATCATGACAAAAGCTGTTGGTATTGATCTGGGTACCACCTACTCTTGTGTGGCTGTCTGGCAGAACGACCGTGTTGAGGTTATCGCCAACGACCAAGGTAACCGTACGACGCCGTCGTACGTCGGTTTCACGGACACCGAGCGTTTGATCGGCGATGCCGCCAAGAACCAGGTGGCCATGAACCCGCATAACACTGTGTTCGACGCCAAGCGTCTTATTGGCCGCAAGTTCTCGGATGCTGATGTGCAGTCGGACATGAAGCACTGGCCATTCGCGGTTGTGGACCGCTCTGGCAAGCCAGTCATCAAGGTTGAATACAAGGGTGAGGAGAAGATCTTCACGCCTGAAGAAATCTCTTCTATGGTCCTCCTGAAGATGCGTGAAACTGCCGCTGCCTACCTCGGCGGCGAAGTGAAGGATGCCGTCGTCACGGTGCCTGCTTACTTCAACGACTCGCAGCGTCAGGCTACCAAGGATGCTGGTGTCATTGCTGGCCTCAATGTGATGCGTATCATCAACGAGCCAACGGCTGCTGCCATTGCCTACGGTCTCGACAAGAAGGACAGCGCTGAGAAGAATGTGCTCATCTTCGATTTGGGTGGTGGTACATTCGATGTTTCCCTGCTCACGATTGAGGAGGGTATCTTCGAGGTCAAGGCCACCGCTGGTGACACGCACCTTGGTGGTGAAGACTTTGACAACCGCCTCGTGAACCACTTTGTCCAGGAGTTCAAGCGCAAGAACAAGAAGGATCTCACGACGAACGCTCGTGCTCTTCGTCGTCTTCGTACCGCTTCGGAGCGTGCTAAGCGCACTCTGTCGTCGGCCGCTCAGACCACGATTGAAATTGACTCGCTCTTCGAGGGTATTGACTTCTACACCTCGATCACTCGTGCCCGTTTCGAGGAGCTCTGCGGTGACCTCTTCTCGCACACGATTGACCCCGTCGAGAAGGTGCTCCGCGACGCCAAGATTGACAAGGGCTCTGTGAACGAGATTGTGCTCGTTGGTGGTTCTACTCGTATCCCTCGCGTGCAGAAGCTGCTGCGCGACTTCTTCAACGGCCGCGAGCCTAACAAGTCGATCAACCCCGATGAGGCTGTTGCCTACGGTGCCGCCGTGCAGGCCGCCATTCTGACGGGTGACACGTCAGAGAAGACGCAGGACCTTCTTCTTCTTGATGTTGCTCCTCTCTCTATGGGTATCGAGACCGCTGGTGGTGTGTTCACGCCGCTCATCAAGCGTAACACGACCGTGCCGACCAAGAAGTCGGAGGTCTTCTCGACATACGCCGACAACCAGCCTGGTGTGTTGATCCAAGTGTACGAGGGTGAGCGTGCTCGCACTAAGGATAACAACCTGCTCGGTAAGTTCGAGCTCTCGGGTATCCCTCCTGCGCCTCGTGGTGTCCCTCAAATCGAGGTTACGTTCGATGTCGACGCCAACGCTATTTTGAACGTGTCGGCTGCCGACAAGACGACGGGTCGCTCGGAGAAGATTACCATCACGAACGACAAGGGTCGTCTCTCGAAGGAGGAGATTGAGCGCATGGTCGCTGATGCCGAGAAGTACAAGGCTGAGGATGACGCTGCTGCCGAGCGCATCAAGGCCCGCAACGGCCTCGAATCATACACGTACAACCTGCGTAACTCGCTCAATGAGGAGGCCTTCGCCAGCAAGCTCGACGCCTCGGACAAGGACAGCCTCAAGAAGGCCATCGACGAGACTATCGAGTGGATCGACAACACTCAGGAGGGCTCGATCGACGAGTACAACGACAAGCAGAAGGAGCTCGAGGGCATTGCCAACCCCATCATGCAGAAGGCGTACGGTGCCGCTGGTGGTGCTCCTGGCGGTGCTCCTGGCGCCGGCCCCGCCCCTGGTGGTGACGAGGGTCCTCAGGTCGAGGAGATTGACTAAATGCCTTCCCCTAAGCCTTAGCCCTCCCTCTCTATATAGTATGATATCACTGTAATTTGAAAGGTTGCGATGCATACAGAGCAAGACTGTGGAGTAGGTATATAATCCGGTGTGGAGACGACTGCTCTTACAAGAGAGCTACATATACATGTATGGAATCGGACACGTACGATGTCGAGCTAGTTGAGAAAAATTGCGCGATATGTCTCGAACCTGTGCAGGATCGATGTGTCCTGCCCAAATGCTTTCATTCATGCTTTTGCTTTCGGTGTATATTGGAATGGATTCGGACACAGCAAGGCACGAAGCGGTGCCCGTTGTGCAAAGTGCCTCTTGGGCCCTATATTTTGCATTCATTGGATGCCACAGAGCATGATGCTCTTCAACATGTGATTTCAAAAGAGTCAGACTCCATATCCTCAACAGTGTTGGGGTCCTCCTCTGATGATGCAGACGTTAATACTCTAGAGCCGCCACACGCCTCAGGCCGCGCGATTTTTGAACAAGCTCGGCCAAGCTTAGATGATATTCGGATGCGTGATGAAAGGAGGTTCCGACAAAAGCAGCGCGCTGCTTTAGCTTTTCGAAGGCATGTTTACCGCCACAATTTGTATGCTAAGCATGTGGCCAGTAACCGATATACCCGCTATCGTCCTTACCCAGGTCCCAGTGGCTTTCGCCGGAACCCAGTGTATGCACGACTACTCTCGACGTTTCTCCAGCGTGAGTTGCAAGTGTGGCCGCATGTGGACATTGCATTCCTCTCGCACTATATACCTGCGTTGCTGTCACAGCTGGATGTGACTTCTGATGCCTTTGTGCAGCGCCTAGCAGAATGGATTGGTAATGACTGCGAGGCGCGATTGCTGGCGCATGAAATGGAGCTTTTTGTGCGCAGTGGCCGAGGTGGTTTAGGCCTTGACCAATACGACACAAACCCCTGGCTTCAATACGATAACGTGTAAGCCTTTCCATGCAAGAAGAGAGCTATTGTACAACATCTTCCATGTCTTGATTTTCATCAGAGATTTCATTTTGTGCCCTTTCATTGACAGACGACACGAGACTTTCACGAGAACCTTCGCTATATTCGCGTTTTAGGCTCCAAGAACCGGCGTATGGGCCATTGTGGTGTTGATTAGCTATTGTTGAGAGAACTTCGCGCAAATAGACGTAGGGCTGTTGCGTTTCTTCACGCAAGCGCTTAAGTGACCAGTGGCTGTACTTGTCGAAAAGATTGAAGAGCAAATCAAGAAGCTCATTGCGTGGCATACGCGCAAACTTCTCCGTAGAGTCACCTGAGCGCGACTGCATAGCACCTGCCACAATGTTGGTGGCACGGGGTTTGATATGCCCCTTGCCTACACCAGCAGCAAGCATATTGTTCATGCCAGTATCACCACTTTCCATCATGATCACAGAGCGTTTGGGAGTGGAAGACTCAATACGGCGCCGACGAAGTATCTCGCGATATTCTGGTGTGAGAAGAGAACGGGACTGTCCTGCGCGGAGTAATGGCTTGCTCTCAGTCGACAATGTTACTGGCGCCTGCAACTTTTGCGGTTGAACAGACGTCTCATTAGTGACCGTCCCTGTCAGAGCTGTCTTTCGTCTTTTTTTATGCACGCCGCGTGCAGGTCCAGTGCCTCGGGGCCCCTTGATATCGACCGAGTCAGGTACAACATCCTCGTCCACACCAAGATCACTGGCCACGTCATCCTCATCGATTAGTTCCTCTTCAAAAGCGTATAAATTCTTTGCGTATGTTTCACTGGTAGTAGACGTCAACTTCATGTCGTACTTGCGTGGCATATGCGCAAACTGCGATCGGACAAGAGGGTCTTCAATTGGGATAGGCCATGCAGGCGATTCTGGGAGAATGAGTTCCATGGGTTGATTTCCATTCTCATCTGGGTCATACACGCGCACATGGCCTAGCGGTACATCATCCTGTTGAATACGCGACCAACCATCAATCAGGAATTTGGGCACCTTTACTAGCCATACTTGATGCATGCCCCGAGTGAGGTCCAGATCCAAGTCAGGCTCAGGCGAGTGCTCACGGTTCAAATTTTCATGACGCAATGCAGAAGTACTGGGCTCGGACGCAGGCTCTGGCCCAGTGTCTACGTCGTTGTCCATGAGGTGTGACATGTCCGAGTGAGCATCAAGCGCCTTGGCCCTGGGTTATGCCACGCTTTTGTATGACTAAAAAGAGACATGGATATGACCATGTGTGCCTACCCCTTATCTCTCGTCGCTACGCATTCCCATGAGTACAACTGAATCTCGAGAACGCACGATCAACCTGGGCGCGGGCCCTTCAATGCTTCCAACCAATGTGATTCTGGAAGCTTCTAAAGGATTTATTGACTATGAGGGCTCGGGCATAGGTGTAGCAGAACTGAGTCATCGCTCAGCTAGATTCAAGACCATCTTGTCCAATGCGGAAAACGACTTGCGCTCGCTAATGAATATCCCTGAAAACTATGCTGTTTTGTTTATGCAAGGAGGTGGTACAGAACAGTTTAGTGCTTCACTTCTCAACATGCTTGCCGCCCATGCCGCTAAGCATGGCGAGGGACGTACCACAGCGCCGCCTGTGGATTATGTGGTGTCGGGTACCTGGTCCAGCAAGGCTGTCAAGGAAGCTAGACGCCTCACTTCCCGCGTGAATGTCGTTTGTGACATGACATCAATGTTGGGAGATCCTAATGCCAAGATCCCCTCACCAGATTCCTGGCAGCTGAGCTCTATTGACGAGTACCCCGCTATGCTATACTACTGCGACAACGAGACAATTCACGGCTTTGAATTCCCGCAAGACTTTATCAAGCAGCTGCCTCCTGCATATCGTGAGCGGGTGCCGATTGTGGCAGACTGTTCGTCTAACATCTTGAGTCGCCCGATTGATGTCCGTGCGCATGGCATCATCTTCTTCGGAGCTCAAAAGAATGTGGGTCCAAGCGGTGTTACCATTGCTATTGTGCGCCGAGACTTAATTGTGGACCCCGATGCATTCAAGTCGCCTTACGTGCCGCCGATTCCAGCGATGATTGTGTACAAGAACATGGCGGACAATTACTCCCTCTACAACACGCCACCTAGCTTCCCCATTTATGTGAGTGGCATTGTATTCCGCGACTTGATTGCTCAAGGTGGTATCACAAAGTCCCAGGAGCGGGCTGAGGCGAAAAGTGAGCTTGTGTACAAGATACTTGACGCATACCCAGACGTATACAAGCCGACCGTGGCGCATCAAGGTTTCCGCAGTCATATGAACATAACATTCCGCGTATTGAACTGCTCTACACATGAGCCCTTGCCAGAGGCTGAATCCAAGCTTATTTCGTTTTTCAGCGAACATGACATTGTGGAAATCAAGGGACACCGCTCGATCGGTGGTATTCGTATTAGTCTGTACAACGTTGTCACGCTCAAACAAGCTGAAAAGGTGGCGTCGCTGCTCAAGCAATTTGCAGAGTCTACTTAGTTTTAAGCATCTTGTGATGTATCTTTATAGGCAAAGCTTGCCAATGTTGACTGCCGCGAGGACGAGGACCGTTTCTCGGCGCGGTCTGCATCGTTTGTGTCATCTTTCCGTTTCGCAGTGGCATCAACACGCTCAAAGAACGATGAGCTCTTTTGAAGGTGGCGTTCCTTAGCAATGGAGTGTGTACGTGCAAAAGGATTCATGCGGACAGGCGGCGTGCTCGAGGGCGCAGCGATCTCGTCAGGCTCTGTTGGTGGCGCAGGGGATGGCGCAGCAGATGGAAGTGAAGACGAGGGTGGCAGCCAGTCCGACGGTGTCATCGACGGAGTGGGTGCCTGCATTTGCTGCTGATGTGCCAAGCCTTCTCGGGCCAACACAGAGGAGGACGTGCGCGGGATGCGAGATCCGAAGCCATCTTTTTGAAGCGCCGTCCGAGGGTCGTCCAAGACAGGCGCTGGAGGTGCTGGTGTTGGCGCTGGCACCTGCATGCGGGCAATGTTTCGAAGCAGGGCATCCGTACCACAAGATCGTTCCACCATTTCAGTCTGGAACTGCTGATGGATGATCAGTGGTGCGCGGATCTGTTCCATACGGTCGGCAAGACTGGGCAGATGGAAAAAATGAGCGATCTTGAGCGCAGCCTCAAGTGTGGCTTCTGAGTGCAAAGCACGCGACGCGTCCAAAGCCCGAGCATATCGATCTGCCTTGCAGGCCAATTGCACAATTTGGAGGAGCGCTTTGTCGGCCTCCATATCAAGTTGCACGGGATCGCTCTCCTGGGCAGACATGCGCTTGGGTGTAAGATCCAGGCCTGTTGCAGCGCGTGCATCTCGAATGGCGCCAGCCAATAAAGCACGGCGCAAAGCAAGTTCTTCGAGTGGTGTGGCGGTGCTGTCACGCTGTGCCATAAACAAGCTGAGTTCAAGTTCCTGCACAAGAGGACGAGGACCTGATGGCTGTGGATATAATTGTGACGTAGGTAGAAGCAGCGCCAACAGATGTGTGGCAGTGATACCAATAGGCCAGCAACGAACACGCGGCTTCGTCGTCTCAGCATCTGCACTCCTAGGCTGAAGCGCCAATTGCGTGTCCAAGGCAGGTACCCAACGGCCCTGGCCGGGACGCCAGGCGCGGTCTAACGTATACAGCATACCCATAGAGTCAAAAATCGCTGGTGTACCAAGCTCATCCATGCCAGCCCATGTGAGGGTCGAATCTGGGCCAAGGGGCAGGGGACCTTGCTGCATAATACACCATTGCGAAAACTCCACCAAAAGGTAAGCTAAAAATGTCTGCGCAGTTGTGGATGGGGCAGCCTGGTACACCACAAGCACACCATGCGTATTGGCGGCCAGAGTCACAACGGGTGCTCCTAGCGCCCACACGTAGCTTTGCATGCCACTTGGTCCAAAAAAGCGCAGCATACCTCGAGAAGTCGCTACGACCGACGTTGCTGGCGTCGTGCGACTCTCATCCACCAGGCCCGAGCCATCTTCGTGTACATCAGCTAATGAGCCGACATTAGGTACACCACCTAAGGCCAAGGCCGTAGCATTTTCGCCGGGGGGCAAGCTGATGCTCCATTCAGTTTGGACACCTGGGATGTCATCAAATGGGCGGTAAAACACGACACTGGGGTTCTCTGCCTCAGACTCACAGGCAAACAAGATACCCTGAGCTGCCATACTGGCCAGACTGTACCCAAAATGATCTGTAAATCGAAAGTTTCGACGCGCCGACGTGTCATATGACTCAAATACAATGGTCTGGTGTGTGTCTTGATCCACAGAGGTCAGTGTACCCAGCGTTGATACGCCTAAGTAGCGGCGCTGAGCAATCATAGGCGTCGAGCTTGGCTGGAACGTTGGCTGCCTAATGGATACTTCCTCTGCACCACGGGACATACGCATCCGTTTGGGCTGTGGCTCTTCTGCTTGATCGTCATCCAAGGGTGTATCGTTGAATAGGTCGTCTAACTCGTAGTCCAAAGCTCCCTTTCCCTCAGTAGATATCACAGGAGCCTGTACTGCTATATCTTCACAAGGGCTTGGCATATTCGAGCCGAGCACAGTCTCCCATCTAGTCAGCTGTCCTTGAGTGTCTGTCCACGCTAGCACATCTTTTGACGGATGCCAGCTCAGGCCCGTCACAAGCGCTTCAGTCGCGTGTGTGCGCACAACTTTTTGTGAATCGATGGCCCAAATGCAAATACGATTATCTTCCGTGGCTACTGCCAAGTATCGACCGTTTGGACAAAATTCAAGCGCAGATATGGATCCTGAGGAGGGACGATATTCCGCACTGTCCACACCACTGGAAGCAGACAAGACACTCACCATGCACCACATATCCGGAGATCTTGCTTGTTGTAACATCTCTGGAGCATTGAATAGACCAATTTCGTGTGTTTTGAGAGGGATTGCAAGCAAACGACCACTGGGATGCCAACAAGCTAAAGAAGTATATTCACTTTCTGGTCTCAGAGCTGGAAGTTGATTTGAAATGACCTTAACACATGAACCATCCGAAGAAGACATATCCCATACTCGAATATCACCATCACTACCGCAAGAAACTAGAAGCGGTAAAATAGGGCTCCAACTTGCAGCACGCACACCACGAGTGTGCCCAGTGAGCAGAGTGATTTGACGCGGATCTTCCACATTAGCCACTCGAATGATCAATTCATCCGAACAGATAGCTGCCCGAGGAGATTCAGTGGCCCGCTCAAGCGAAACACATCGAACAGGCAGCACTTCACGGCGCACCATTCGGATACATGAAGTCGCTTTTTGCGGATCATCCTCGCTTTGTAGAGCATGTTGGTATAGGCGCACAGCACCATCTTCAGATGCTGTAACAAGGTATTTGCTATTGGCTTCAATCCACGAAATCTTTTGCGTCGCATCTTCCAGTACCAATGGTATAACATCTGTGGCCGTGGGCTCCGAAGGCAGCAAACGCACAAGATGGTCCTCACCTGCTGTCACGAGTCGAACATCCTGGTTGATAGAGTTTGTATACTTCACACGAGTAATGCCAGGTATGTGAGTAACTTGCACAGGCAGGTCATCTCCAGTGATAGACATGATGATGATGCCTAACGAAGAACACGCGTCATTTGACGCGCGCCGCGCAATGACCGTGGACTTGATGCTTTCCTAATGTTTTATATAATATGTGTTGTCCTCGATAGCTAGAATTCATCCCGGCTAGCTCAGTCGGTAGAGCGTCAGACTCTTACTAGAGTCTCTTCGATTACGAAGAGTTATCTGAATGTCGTGGGTTCGAGCCCCACGTTGGGAGTTCTTTTTTTCCTACTCCACGCTCGCGAAAAGTCTCAGGTCCCTGATGGATGAGCGTCTTGCTTTTGCCAAGCAATTCAAACTTAACCATATAAAAAAAAACTATAACCGCAAATTCTCAACAACAGTAAGGGAGTTAATTTAGCGGACAGAAGTTAACCTTTGTCAAAAACAATCCAAAAAGTAGGTGGTAACCAGACCACCTAAGTTATGCAATACACGCTTCTAGGCATTTAAGCGTGTTCGCGCTTACAATAAACTGAGTGCGAAATAGTTTACAATAGGAACCTCTTACGGTGTGCTTTGTGCCTCGACAGTGAATCATCAGCAGAGTTGCGAGTGTTGTTCACAATCTTAAAGTTAGGATTCGACATGAGAATGTTGCCTTTACCACCAAACCAGGCATGAGCAATTGCACGAAGAGTACCAGCGCCGTCCTTGAAGTAAGCATTCTTGGCAGAAATAAATGAGTCGGGTTTGGAGCCAACATCATAGCATCCGTTCCATGCGACACGGTGAATGTAGGGTTGAGTGGACATCCATTCGAGCGATTGTGCCAGGAAGCCGATAGTGTCATCATCCGAGGGGTTCGATTTGGCGTTCAGACCGTACTCGGTAATCCAAATGGGCATCTTGAACTTATCGTGAACTGACCGGACCCACTTCTTTAGAGCTTCGATGTCATGAGGACCCCCGTACCAATGAAGCGCGATGAAAGAGATGCTGCAGCCAGCCTCGTGGCACTTGTTCATGAACTTTGACAACCAGTCAAGGTCGTACACCATCTGAGGAGAGCTGACCTTGATACCCTTGCGGGCATATGGCTGCAGCTCTTGCATAAAGAGAGCTACCGCCGTATCAGGGTCAATGTTGGCCTGACCCTTAATATCTGGCTCGTTGAAAGCCAGGAGGTGCTCGATGTGAAGATGGTTCATCTCATGTTTACGCTTGTTCCAATGAGACATCTTCGTCGGACCCCAAAAGGTGGGAACGTATTCGAGATGGCTAAGCTCATGAACGAGACCCCTCTCCCAGTGATGGTACCAAGACGAGGTTTTCTGGGCAATCGACGCCGCCCACCTCGAATCACCACCCCAGGGCAAACCATATTGAAAATCGGCAAGAACCGATGAGACAGCAAGCGACGCCGCCATAATACAAAGTGCAAACATCGAGAGCTTCATTTGCAGTGTAGTATATACGACGTCCAGCGTCCTGCGTGAGAAAGGTTGAAGGCGGGGGGGAAGAATTAGCCTGATAACCTGTGTTAATAAATGAGCAACGCTGTTCGATGCGGCCAAGGCACGGAGGGCCTGAAACATACACTGAATATTGAGGTTTGTCACTTTCGCGACGCGTGCAGGCGTGCATAAAGTGATGCTTTACTCTGATTAAGGCATGCTTGGTTTTTTATTTGATTGGCTTATTTGCACATGCTTCATAATTTTTATGCATTGGTTGACGTATGCAAATCAGAAAGTAGTACTTTGAGAGCCCTAAGCGCGAAAACGTATTACCTGCATACATTCGCAGGCCCAGCGCGGATGATATTTTGAGCGATGCTGGGGGGCTGTGTTCGCCTGGTGAAACAGGATAGGAGCCTATTTGCAATCTGCATAAAACGTGCTCTGACAGGACGTCATTTGTCGCGAAATTAAGCTTGGACGAATGCAAACAGCTTGAGTAAAGTACGACTGGCGTAGGGGCCAGTCAAACTAGCTGTTTGGCTGGTTCCATGAATTGAATAAGCCGGACGAGAGCGTCGACTTCACTTTGCCTGCGGGCAAGATGGGAGAATTCGACATTTTGGGTGTTTTGTTCGCTTCAGTCCCACCAGGCAGGACAAGTGGGCTGGACTTGCCTTTGGATGTAGGGGACAAAATAGTAGACACATTGGTATTGGATGGATTGTTTGAGTCTGAAGGGCCCGGTATAAATGGCGAGGATGGTGTTTTAGACTCTGTCCTCGCAGGGGACGCATCGGACTTGGATTTAGCTTTGTCTTCAACAGGAGATGCGTCCTTTTTACGGCGTTTGGTGCGCGCTCGCTGTGCTTCCGTTGAAGAAGAAGCAGCATTTTTGGTATCGGGCGTATTAGATTCGTCATTGCCTTTGCTGCGTTTTTTGCGTGCAGCAGCTGGTATCTTTTTCGCTTCAGACTTGTCAGAAATATTTTGCGCGACAGGCACGACGGTGTGCCCTTCCTGTGTAGTCTCGCTGTAATTTTGGCGCATCTTTCTTAGAGCCTCAAGGCAAGAAGATCTAGACATGCCCGCCTTGGACTCGCCTTGCAGATCATTCTGAGTAGTTGATGACCATCCATGCTTCATCATATTCATGATTTGCAGCCTTCGGGCGTCTTGATTCTCGACTTGCTCGAGCTCGACACTGTTGAGTTTGTGGCCAGTAGCCCGGTCCACTCGGCTATGTAGCCTTGAAGTACTGTCGGCATGGAATGCAGATGGCATAGTACTGCTGAGCATAGTATTAGCGATACGGGTTACATGTGAGTCTGGCGTGAGGCACAAAGGCGGGGCGGTCAGATGTAAGATCTGCGATTCAATCCGCAAGGCATCTTCGTCGCTCCATGAGCCACCAGCCTTGATATCCATCATGCGCAAGTCATTCCAAATGGTTTCTTCTGAGGACCGAAGGATCATGCGGTAGATTTCCACGCCCTCGGGACTGGGGCTAGTTTCATCTATCAATGACGAAAAACGACAAGCGCCATTGCTGCCTTGCGTACCATAGCGACCGCCTTCACGTAGATAATACAGTGATGTATTTGAAGGATACAGGCGACGACCGTCTGGGCCAAAATGGTTCAAGCTGGTGCCCGAGCCAGGACAAGGTTTGCGGTGATCATGGACCTCGACAATCAAGCATCCCTCGAAGAACGGTACACCGGCTTGCTGAAAGACGTCCATCAAATCCACGGGTATAATTTGTCTGCAGAGATAGTCAAGAAAGTCGGTGGTGCGTGATTCTAACAAAAAGTAGCCATCCTATTATGAGTCATTCAAAGTACGTACCTGCTTCTCAAACCGCATGAATTGGGGGTGTAGGTGTAGGATGAAGCTAGCTGGATCTTTTCTGTGTCGTTTGAGGATCTGACGCGTCGTACGCTCATAGTTGTACACGGACGCCGACGTCGCCATCGTGGAAATCGACCAACCAGCACAATCATTCTCCACAAGGGAAAATGGGCCGAAATGGATGCTACATTACATGTCTTCGTCACTACTTAGGGTCAAGTCAATGACGTGGCCAGGGGGTGGTGCATCAGGCTCAGGCGGCGGTACATGAATGGGTATGCTAGGTGTGATAGGAGGTGTTGCCATTTCTTCTTTAGGTTGTGCAAATCCATGAGGAGACGCATGCATTGATGGCATGGGCGAGTTGTCGGGCGTGTCGTCATCGTCCATGGGGAGCGGTGGCGCTGACACGGGCTGTTTGATAAAAGGAGAGTCCGTGTGGTATTGATCGTCGGCCGTGTGCCATGTGCCATCTGACTCGACCAATACGGCTTCGCAGTCGGCTGGTACGCGGCGCAGAATGTCTTCCACGTAGCCATCCATGTGCAAATCCTCTGACCTGATGTCTTTGCTGCATACTGGGCACTGCCACTGGGGTGACTGCTCGTTCATCGAGTAGAAACTCAGAGCATCGAAGCATTGGATGTGATCACAGGTATTTGAGCGACATGGAATGCTCATACGCATGTACGTCAAAGGACATGTCAGTTTAAGGGTCGATGCGCCTGTCTCAATGTCTTCATCTTTGGCCTTTTCGCGCATCATAGCCATGACGGCCTCTTTGGAGCGGTACCGACGAAGCTTTAGTTGCTCTGTGAGGTATTCTGCTGTTGTGATTTTGCACAGCGCTACGACCATGGTATGGCGAGCGGGTGAATTAGCGTAAGACAGTTCAACTCGATTCAGTTTGCCCGGCTGCATGGACAAGTGCCCGTTCCGATTTAGGTTTGGTGGCGAGACGCGGCCTGCATGCTTTTTGTTTCCTCGTAGATTGACATTTAAAGAGTGATCGTTGATGCGAGCATCACACGTAAACGGAAACTCGACAGGGGCTGCTTGGTGGGATGGCGAGACAGAGGCCATAAAGTGATCAAACGTCGTACAGAACAAACGCAACTGGTGCAGATGCTGGGTATCACGAAGCTGGTCCACCTGCTGCTGTGAAAGAGTGAATGACATGCCGACCTGGCGACGACCCGTCGAGGGAGGAGCCTCTGGGACCTGCACAATGGACGAAACGAATTCGAGGACCTCGTAGAACGGCGACGTCCAAAACCGAAGCTGCTTGAGCGACCGTGGCGTCAAGCCTTGGGTAGGAGCTGTCCATGTCATGGGATTTGCAGCGTCTGTAGCGGCAGGCCGCATCGTCACGGATGGCAGCGCGGCGCTGTCGTGACCGCCCTGATCAGCGGTAGGCGCACAGCCATAGCATGCTCGGTATCGGCTCATCGCGCGCCGTAAATGTACATGATCCATGCACCATTCATCGAATCCCAGGGGTCTAATTACCGCCAGCATTTCTTGATAGGACTGTATGTTGGCACATGCCATGACAACCGCTTCGGTCAGTCGCTGGACCAAGTCGCTTTTGTTGCCCGACAACCGCATATGCGGGCAGAAGGGCAGGCGCCCATTGAATTCCTTGATATGCTCTTTCAGCTCCGCCACTTTGAGCGTCTGAATGTATTCACACACATCTGTCACTGGCACGAGATCCATCGCCCAGCACCGTGGCGTTGCCACGCTCCAAGACGGATTTTTTCTCTCCACAGTGTACACCATGTGGATGGTATAGTGCCACGTGACATCTATGGGGTCGACCCCCGCCGCTGGAGTCGACGTTCTAAGGCGGCGCGACCGGCCCATGGCTGGCGATGGTTACGCTTTTCCTCCCACTCTTGCAGCAGGTCCAAGTCCACGGATCGGTCTCCGAGCTGGAACTGGCGCTGACAAGATCTGGGACCCGTGGCCGCCTCGGCTGGTAGCACGTGCGACACATTCTCTGGCGATGGCGGCGGCGAGAGAAATCGCGTGCCTTGGAGTTCAGGCGGGAAAAACTCCTGATACACGGGGTGCGCGAACGATGGCTCGTAGCGATACATGGCACTGTAACCCAATTCCTTCATCATGCGCGTTGGTGCATTCCGTATATGTAGTGGTACAGGGTAATTATAGTCTGACGCCACCTTGGACAGGGCCTTTTTCCAGGCGCGATACGACCGTGTGCTTTTGGGGCATTCGGCAAGAGTGACGACGCAGTGCGATAAGTTGATGCCGCACTCGGGCAATCCGACAATTTCGCACGCGCGGTACGTCGCTGTTGCGAGATTCAGCGCCTCGGCAGAGCAGCAGTCTTCTGAGGCACACACGATGAGGCGCCGCGCAATGAACAGGGGATCGTCACCGCCGGCCACCATCCGTGCGAGCCAGTACAGCGCGGCATCTGGGTCTGAGCCACGGATACTTTTATGCAAGGCGCTGATCGTGTCGTAGTGTGCATCGCCAGCACGATCGTACTTGAGGGCGGTGCGTCGTAGACTTGCCTGGAGGTGCTCGCGATCTTGGTGTCCTTCGCTCACCAGAGCCAATTCGAGTGCTTGGAGTGCCGCGCGTGCATCGCCATCTGCCATGCGCGCGATCCACCGAAGGAGCTCTGAATCGATCCACGCGTAGGCACCGGCTTGAAATTCATCGTCGTGTCCACGGCGGACACGAGCCATGGCCTGCTCGAGGATATGGAGACAGTCGTCTTCTGCGAGTTTCGAGAGCACGACGACTCGGAGACGCGAGAGCAGTGCGCCCTGCAGCCGGAAAGATGGATTTTCAGTCGTAGCTGCCAGCAATGTGATGTGGCCTCGTTCTAGCACGGGCAGAAACAAGTCTTGCTGTGCCCGATTAAAGCGCTGCATCTCGTCGATGAATAGGACCGTGCGCTGTCCTGTAAGTGACTGCCGATGAACCGCCTCATCTACGAGGCGCTTGACGTCGTTGGCCGAGGCGGTCGTTGCGGACAACTCGACGAAACGAAAAGGCGGTCCCTGTGGCGTCGTGGCTTCATGCGTCACGATACGCGCCAATGTCGTCTTGCCGGAGCCTGGTGGACCCCACAGCACCATCGAGGGGATATGTCCTTTGCGCAGAAGACCACGAAGTGATCCGCGCACGACTTCATCCTGCCCGACGTACTCGTCCAGCGAGTGTGGGCGCATGCGCTCGGCAAAAGGCAGAGTCGTGGTGCGACGCGCCTTGGATCGCGGTGCCTCATTCTGAGCGGGCCGTTTCTTTTCTGGCGATGGTGTCTTTTGCAGGCACCGATCTAGGTGCTCATTCATGACCGCGAAAGGCAGGCGCGCAGCGCAGTTCGGGCACGCCACGCGCTCATGCTCGGCAGGTTGGGACGCCATGCGAGGGACGCGCGTGTCGAGGGAGGGCCCCAGGTACCTCCTCCACCCACCCACGTGACCTACCGGGCCCCGAGTCTGGCCGGCCGTCGTGGAGCGCGAGGGGTTTTGCTACCACACTCAGTATGAGCAGTGACAAGCCGCGCCTCGCGAGCGAGGATGTGCTGAACAAGAAGATGGACCTGTGCCTGAGTAACACGATTGTCAAGACGGGTATCGGTTTTAGTGCGGGTGTAGTGCTCTCCGTGCTGCTCCTTCGTCGGCGCGCGTGGCCCGTGTGGCTCGGCACCGGTTTCGGTCTGGGTGCAGGCTACACGGACTGTGAGCGGTCGTTCAACCCAGTTGCTGTGCCCGGTGTGCGCATCTTGCCTTCGAATGCAAATGTGGCCGTGCCGCCGTCGCGCTTCTCGCAGCTGCAGGACCGTGTGGGCGAGCTGTTGGGCCACGCGCGCGAACAGGCCACGGAGGCTGTGGAAGGCACGTCGGATATCCGCTCGGCCGCGCACGAACGCTTCACAGACTTGACACAGAGTGGCAAGGAGCAGCTTGAGAAGCAGTGGTCGAACCTGCAGGAGTCGACGCACAACATCCGGGACAAGATGGCCGAGGCCATGAGCAAGGAGGACGACAGCAAGAACCATGACTCGGACAAGAAGGTGCGCGTGGTCTAATGTGGCTGATTGGCGCCATAGTCGTAGCGGATATTAACGCCCTCTACAGTGGTATGTGCACGCGCCCCGCGAACATGAGCCGTGTTTGGCATGCAAAGTCACGGGCGCCGCGGCTATGTCGTGTACCGGCATCGCGGCCCTCCTGGAAGCGCGCCGCCTGCGTCAGGCGGCCGTGGTGCGACAGCCGCGGTGGTGCGCGTTCCTCTTCGTGGTGGGCGTGGCAGGTCTCGGCGGTGGGGCCGCCCGTCTGTGGTTCTAGCTGTGTAGCTCAATAGCGATGCGCAGCGCATGCGAACGCTCCGATAGTGCGCTCAGCTGAGCCGTCTGTATGTCGCGCAGCACATCGAGGTCGGCCGCGCGTATGGCTGACCAGTCGGCGTGCCGCTTGCACTGCCGCTTAGGCACGTCGCATACGTCCGCGGCGCCGCAGCCGCCGTCCTGGTCCGCCATGACGGCGCGGCCCTGTGGCGAGAGTGTCCAAGCCGCGAGGGCCTCGTCGTCCATGCACAGGCGCGCATCGAAGCCACATGAGGAGCCAGCAGGCCGGTCGTCCGCATGCTGCAGCAGTTTGCTGCGCACACTGAGCAGGTCCAAGCTCGCGTGCAGAGCCGCGCACTGCCTCTCGAGGAGTTTGAGTTCCGTGTGCAGCTGCGCCGCATCCTGCTCGCGCGTGTCCAGGCGCGTCGCGTGCTGCCGTACAAAGGCGCCCCAACTCGTGCCAGGTGGCGGCTGTGGCGGCGCCTGGTCGCCCTGCATCCACACGACGACGCCGCGGCGTGCGTCTTTCGGCGCGCACGCAATGTCGTGGGTATCTTGCGAGACATGCATCGAGTCCATCCGCGCGCGAATCTCGGCGAGGCCACACGCGTCGGAGCAGTAGCGGGACATGGGCATACGGGCCGGGCGGCGGCACGCGCGGTGGTCGCACGGCACCTTGAAGGACGTGCGCTGCGTCGTGCGCGAAGCGCACGGAGTACACACGAACGTGTCGACGAGCTCGACATCGTGCTCGGCTACGCGCATACACGACGCGTGGAACCATTCGTCACACACGTCGCACGCCATCATGAGGCGGTCGTCATCGTGCGCCTGGCGGCATACGCAGTACAGCTTGACGTCCTCAGGTACTGGCGACGCCGACGCTGATGCGGACCACGCTCGGCCTGTGAGCGAGCGCTTCGCATCGCGCTCGTCCGCGAGTGCCGCCGCGTCTTTTCGCTTGGTGTCCATACGATGACATCGTTCTCCACTTGGCCGCCACCATGGACCTCGTTCGTTCGGCGCTGTCCCACAACGAGCTGGCCACGCGGGCATATGCGTACGCGCAGGATGGCGTGCTTGCGCTGCTGTCGTGCCTGGACTGCACAGACACCTATGGCACCGTGTCCGTGAACGGCGTATCGTACAACGTAATGCAGCTGCTCGGTGAGGGCGGCTTCAGCATGGTGTATCTCGTGCGCGATCCGAGCACGGGCTGTGCGTATGCGCTCAAAAAGATGCGGTGCCAGCACGGCGACGAGTCGCTGCGCGTGGCGCTGGGCGAGATTCAGTCGATGCAGCGCTTTCGCGGGCCGCATGTGCTCCGCCTGATCGATTCGGCCGTCGTGCAGGACCATGAGGGCCGTGGCGCAGGGAGCCTCCTCGCCAGTGGCTTCGGGCGCGTGCCGTCTGACGACGTCGAGAATCCACGCAGCGGCAAGATTGTATACCTCGTGCTCCCGTACTACCAGAACGGCAATGTCCAGGACGCGATCCATGCCCACATCGTCCACCACACCCGCTTTGACGAGCGCGTCATGCTCCGCCTATTCGCCGGGGCCTGCGAGGCTCTCAAGACCATGCACCACTATGTGCTGCCGCAGCCCCACATCGCCGCGCCACCACCGGCGAAGGCGGACGACGACTCCCTCCTCTTCGACGCCGCGTCGACGGCCAGCGACGCGTACCCACCCGCTGAACCCATGTCTCTCGCTCCGCAGGACACGCAGCGCGTGCCGTACGCACACCGCGACGTCAAGCCGGCCAACATCATGATCGACGACGACGGCGTCACCGGCGTCCTCATGGACTTTGGTAGCACGACCCGTGCCCGCATCAAGATCTCGAACCGACGCGAAGCTGTCGCACAGCAGGACGTCGCATCGGTCCACACGAGCATGCCATACCGCGCGCCCGAGCTCTTCGATGTCAAAACCGACACGGTCCTCGACGAAAAAGTCGACATCTGGTCACTAGGGTGCACACTCTATGCCATGGCGTACCTGCACTCGCCGTTCGAGACGCCTTCAACCGTCGAACAGGGCGGATCGATCGCGCTCGCTGTCACGAACGGTGCGTACAAGTTTCCCGACGACGATCCATACTCGCCACACGTCCGCGACCTCATCACGCGGTGCCTCGCGCACGACCCAAAGGCACGCCCCGAGATCGACGACGTGCTGCATGACGTGCACTCGGCGCTCACCTCTATCTAGCTATGCCGTGGCCTTCCACTGCTTCCGCCAGCTCGCAAGACCTGCTATCATGCCAAACACACCGACCCATCCCTCAGAGATCAGACCCGTAGAGACTGACCAGTGCACCGTCAGCGGCAGGTAGCCGACGTTCACCCAGAACTGCGTAAGCAGCGCCTCTTTGCGAGCGCGCATCTGAGACCACAGGTGCTGCGTCGCCTTTTGGTCGTCCGACATCGCCTTCTCAGCCGCCCCGGCCGGCGTGGGGTGCCCGTGGCTCCGCTCGAGCGCCTTGGCCTCGGCACGCAGTATGCGGTGGTCCTCGACAATGTGCCAAAAGTCAAGCACGACATACGCAGCCCACAAACGACAGCCCCAGAGCCACAGCTCATTTTGCACCACGTCGGACAGCGGCAGGATCTTGTGCATAGCCAGGTAGGCCGCAGCTTCCATGGGCGCATACACGACCATCGACAAGGCCTGGAGCCGCTCGATCAGCTTGAGATTCGGTGCGAGCGGCAGATGGCGCTCGAGATCCAGCATCCACTTGACCATCGGCAGAATGGCCCAGATACGGAATAGGATCCGTGCATCGGCCGTCAGGCTGCCCAGGGCCCGGATGCGCGGCACGAGACGCAGAATCACACTCGACTTGTCCGATCGTTTCCGGAGCGCATGCAAGAACAGCAGCACGGCTACCAGCACGTTCGAGCCGTACTGCGCCAACATGAAGAATTTGTCGGTGCCCGTCCACGTCCCGAGGAAGCGCACGAGATGCGCGAGGGTCTTGGGCGACGGCACCTTGAGCAGCTGCTGAAACAGCCGATCCATCGCCCTCTCGCGCGACTGGCGCGCGGAGGGGGCTGGCACCGGCTCGAGCGCCTTTCCTTCGTCCGCCTGACTCATGGGTACAAAGACAGGCCGTCTCTCGACGCGAGTCTCGGCGGCGCTCCACCCCAGGCGTCGTCTCCGGCCGCGAGGAAATATGCGATCGGCGACCCAAGGGTGTCCCTCAAACAGGCGGCAGGGCTATCCGGCGCTATAGGTATCGAGTACATAGGCCCGTGAGCAGCTCGCTCCGAGCTGGTATAGTGCATGGCGCGGCACCATTACTTGCGCATGCTACTCGACCGCACTTCGTCACGCACGCGCTTTTCGATCTCGAGCCACTCCCGCTGAGCCGCCGGCATAGACGCTTCCGTCTTTTCGCGACGGAGGCGCGCGGCATCGTCATGAGACGCATCTGCATGTTCCGGACCATGCTGAAATCCGAGGCGCTCCAGCAGCACAAATCGCTTGCGCGCTGAGAGCGGGCGGCATGCCTGGGCACGAATCCGTTCGCCAATCGTGAGCACCGAGTCGGGGTCGTGCACGAGGTACTTGGAGTGGCGCACGTACGACTTGTGCAGCTTTGGGTGCATCTTGATTTTAGAGACGGTCATCGTGACAGTCTTGGCCATGAACCCGGCCTTGGTCACGATGCCCGTGAGTATTGTGGCGCCCATCACAAGCTGCGTCGGTGTCGTCGTCGTCTGGGAAAAAGAAAAAAGCACGCACTCGTGGAATTATGCACGTGGAGAAAAGGTCATGCTGAGCTACTGTACAACGAATCTACGGCGCATACGGCGACGGGCGAGGTGTAGGAGGCATCGACAAGGGCGGGAGTGGCAGGGGATGGGCGTGCGAGCTTCGCAAAGATATAGGTGCGAGTGCCGGGACACCCTGTGGGTGACGCAAGGCATAGTGCGTGGACAGCGCCTGCTTCTGCAGTTCGTCCAGGTTGTTCTCAAGGTGGGCTGTGCGGCGCGCGACGCGCGGCACAGGTCGTCGAGTAGGAGAAGGCGGCACCTTTGTACATGGCTGCGATGGAATGGTGGGCAATGGCCCACGTGCGGGACGCTGCACGTACGATGCGGGTTCGCCCGCCGGCTCTTGCCATGCCACGACCGGTGCACCATGGTGTAGGACAGGCTCCCGCCATGCGGCTGCCGTGGGCACGAGCGAGCCTGTATGCGTTGTGCGTGGCTGCGTGCCAGGCATACGCAGCTGATTCACCTCATCATACTCGCTAAGCCCGTTCCCCCTCTGGCTGCTGGATGACGAGAGTAAGCGCGGAGGACGCGCCTGAGCCGAGTCAATGATCGACAAATACCAGAACATAAAGTTGGAGATTTCCACCTGCTGATATAGCGGCCGCCGCGGATGGCTCAACTTGACATGCGAAAGGCGATACAACGAGCGCTCGACCGAAGGAGGATACCGCTTCGCTAGTGGATACTCCGTGTGGTGCGAAAACGGCGAGGATCCAGTGAATAGACTGCGTGCGCGGTGACGCAGTGAGTCATACGAGTCCATCCCCTTGCGCTTGCTAAAGAGACCCGTCAGGAAAGTGTCCTTTTCGCGGCGAGGTGCCTCGTCGTCACAGGCAGCCTCCTTCTTCCGCACATCGTCCTCTTTGGTCAGGCCAAACCACGACAGACCAAATGTCTTGCGGTCCCGCATCGTCGACGTGCGGGCTGATTCGTCCAGCTTAGGAGTGTGCCGCGGGCCTTTGTCGTCGCTGCGTCGCGGTGCGACACGCACTTCGTCAGGTCGCGAATGTGGTTGCACTGCTTCCGGTACCTGCGGCACCACACGCCTAGGTGGTGGCACAGAGACTGTCTTCGGCGGTGGCTCAGGCAGCTGATCCTTCGGAGGTAGTATAGGACGCATGAATGCGTGTTCGTTCGACGGTGGACGCGGACCTTGTGGCGCCGTTTCGGGCGTGGGCTGAGGTGCCAGGGAAGGCTGGATCGCATGCGAAACAGTCGGAGGCGGTTTGCGATGAACACGAGAATGATACGTCGGCGAGCGAGGCGGCACAGACTCCGCACGTACAATCGGTCGGTCATGCACGGGCTCTGAGTCGGTCATGGAATGTCGATGTAGGGTCATCTCAGGCACCGATTCCTCAGCTTTGACTTGGCGCCGCAGCGTGCTGGAACGCCGCAAAATACCAGGCTGGCGCATTCGCGAATGGGTATCTAGCTGGTGAGCTGTCAGGTTATGGTGTACATTGCGCTCAGCTTGCGCCTTGAGGAATGCACGAAACTCGTCAGGACTGACTTCAGGGTGCATCGAGGCAGATAGCCACACGCCCTCAGACAGTCCTTTCGGTGGGGGAGGCGGAGTTGCGGGATCGGCTGCAGCCTGAGCCTGGCGCATCTGGCGCCGCGCGAGGTAACGCTCCCGTTTGGAAGAGCCAAAGATGGGGGAACACTGAGATAGCGTCTTTTCGTCAAAAGGACGGCCATCGTCCAGTGTGGGGGTGGAAGGCGGCGGCACACTCGCGCCACTCGATACGGAAGAGGGCGTATCAGGCAGAGGGGGGAAATCATGTACAGAGGGTGACTTATCATACAGCTGCACGCCGGCAAAATCTGGATCAATGGCGGCTGGGTGACTCGTGGACAGACGCCGGCGAGCTCGGAGGGCCTGGACCTCACGGGCCAGGTCCAGCTCATTCATATCCATCTCCATTTTGCCCACAATGCGCCTTGTGCGCAAGTGCTACAGCACTGAGTCGAGAGCCGTCCTTCTCGTCGCACCGCGCCCTGTGGCACTGAAGAAAAAATTCTCGAGCCGCTGGACCCCACCATGCAGGGTGGCGTCCACCCGATCATGCATGACCAGGAAGCCCGATGTCATAGACCCTATTATATATTGCATATGCACCCCTATGTATGGCTGCAGCGTCCGATAAGCGATGCCTCTCCCAGCTGGCTCCGTCATGTGGCTGTGGGTGCCTTGACATACAACGCACCTGCATTCGATACTGTGTCGACTAGAAAGCCGCGCTGGCGAAGATAGCGCTCAATCGCCGGGCGAATTACCGAGACACTGTGTCGACTGTGCACACCTCGGCCCGTGATGATTTCGAGCGGTGGCCTCGAGCGCGCTTCGCCTAATGGCGTTGCCTGCCATCGTGCCACATTCTGTGCTACCACCGTCAGGGCCTCGTGCACGGTCAGACCATGCAAGTCGATGCGATCCGCGGCTCTGCTGTCATGCCCACTGCTCTGTGCATCCAGACGCCGCTGGTCTACCAGCGCACTCGACGCCCGCAATTGCCATCGCCGTGCCTCCATGTCGTACTTGCGTGCCTCCTCTGCGTATACCATTGCCGCACCTCCCATCCGAGAGGCGCGCGATTGTTGTGCACTCCGCGCAGCTTGCTGCAGCGCCTCGTTTCTTCGCGCACGGTACTCAGCGGCACGTTCACGACAATCTTCGCTCGAGTAGACATGGTCATCCATCTCATCCTGCCATGCTGGTGCCATGGCCACACGGCCTGCCGAAGCAGGAAGAGTAATTCCACCAGGTTGCCGCGCTTCTGCGCGCCACACTTCTGCTCGCGACGCACGACCTGCGTACGTGAACGCTGCATCACCACTCGGGAGCCATTGCGGCACGGGACCCGTGACAGGCTTATGAACAGACTGTGTGGATGTGACTCGTTCCGCATTGTCCCTCTGTGTTCCGACGCGACCGGCGGGATCAAGAACGTCAGGGCCATCTACGAGGCCATCTGCTGCTTCACGGATCACGTTGCGCAGCTGGAGCAAATCGAGCGCAGCGTCTTGATGCCCTTGCGCCGCTTGCAATAGTCGCGCGATCTCTCTCTCCGTCTCCTCGGTAATGCTGGCAAGCGACGCGCATGTGGCAGCAAACTCAGGCGCTTGAACTGCTTCTCGGGCTTGTGGACTCATCATCGCTGCTTCTACTGCACGACCAAAAGTCAAGTGCAAATTAAAGGAAGACTGATGGAATAGGCTTTGGATGCGTGCTGGCGACATGCCAAGCAAGACGGCCAATTGAGACAGGGAAGAAGACGCTAGAAGCCATTGCTGGTCAGCTACAGGCTCTGACGCAGCAGCAGCCGCATCCCGCTCTGCATTCTGTAGCTTGCGTGCCATTTCTTCATCTGTGAGTCCAAACGTGTCCACCGGCGTGTCTGGCAGCTTGGAAGTAGGTCGCGGCACGCGTTTGTCGTAGTAAATGTGATGAGGACTGCGCTGGTCAGTCAGACTCACAGTAATAGGTCCTGCGGTGCGCTTCTTGGATTTGTTGGAAGGTTTCGATTTCTTGCTAGCTAAACCCTCGGCCAAAGCATCATAATCCAGGCCTTTTTGTACAGGCACCCTGGGTTCCTGGGCCAACATATCCTCGACGTATAATTTGTCCATTACCACGTCAATATCTCCGTCACTCGAAATAAGCAGTGTCTCGAGTTTTTCATATGCCACATGCGGAAAGCTTTGCTGAAGAAATAGCAGGGTGAGCTCAGCAGACACAAGCTTCTCCTGCGCACATCCGGGCGGTACTGTTTCTACCAGCGCATCCAAAATTTTAGATGCTTCATCTGTCGACTGTCCAGGCTCATTCGCGATGGCTAAAATAAGACTAGAATCTAACACTGACGCGTATCGTTCAATCAACGCATCGGCCACCGTCTCGTCGGACATGCACAATTAATTCGAGCCTCAGATCCGTGCTGTTTCTCCATTCTCACGTAATATATCCCATTCAGTCATGGATGTCTCTCTCATCCCCATGTACCATGTGCAGGCAAGATGGCCGAGTGGTCTAAGGCGCTGTGTTCAGGCTCGCTTCGCGACACCTTGACATAATATCGCAGTCTCCCTGAGGCGTGGGTTCGAATCCCACTCTTGTCACACTTTTTATACACTCGAACAGCTGTGGAGATGCAACATAAGCTTTGCAGCCTTCGCGGGCCCATCAGCGCCAACTGGTAACGAGCTTTCTTCTCACCCCTTTTTATTTCTTAGGTATTTTTTAATATTCCCAATTTGTAGGCTCACGATATGACCAAGGCGCCTACAGAGGAGGTCAAGCAAGTACCTACTGTTGATCACCAAGCCGATGACACGGCTATAGAGGCGGACCGTTTGAATGTGCTCGGCGACATACAAAAAGGCAAATTGGACATGAGTACTGAAATGGAAGGCCCTATACACGTCGAAATGAGCGCTGTGGATGATGTTTATTTGCGTAAAGTATATATCATGAACAAGATCATCAATGAACACATTGGTATGACCTGGTGGCAGTACGGCTTGTTGATGGTAGCCGGTGTGGGCTGGTTCCTTGATAATGCCTGGCTTCAACTTGTGGCTGTGATTCTTCAGCCTGCGCATGATGAGTTCAAAGATTCAAACAACGACTATGGAAATCAAAATTCTGCCATGTTAACGCTGTCCCTATACGCTGGCTTGATTGTGGGCGCCGCTTTCTGGGGATTTGCAGCCGACGTTGTGGGTCGTCGTTTTTCCTTCAACGCCACTCTTTTCATTTGTGGTGTTTTCGGTGCGGCTTCTGGTGGCGCGAAAAACTTTTACACGCTTGGTGCATTGCTGGCTTGTACAGGCGTTGGGATTGGAGGCAGTCTTCCGGTGGATGGCATGCTATTTTTGGAATTCCTGCCAGGCGTTCGTCAACAGCTGTTAACTTTGTTGTCTGTATTCTGGCCCCTGGGTCAGCTTGTCACTTCACTTATCGGATGGGGTTTCATCGCTACTTGGAGCTGCACCTCCGATGATGACTGCATGCATTTACCAAAGAACAGCCGCGGATGGGTGGAAAAAAACGTTGGCTGGCGATACGCGCTTTTTGTCACAGGTGCTTATACTCTTCTTTGCTTCTTTCTTCGCTTCGTGGTGTTCCAGATCCCAGAAAGTCCCAAGTTTTTAATCTCTAAAGGCCGCGATGGGGATGCCGTTCGAGCCATGCAAAGGTTTGCCAAAATTTGTGGTAAGCCATTGCCTGAAGGCATGCTTACTGTGGCATCACTGAGAGCTGCTGCTGGAGAAGAAGTGAATGAAGATGCTCTGATTGAAGAAGTAGACGCTGAGCCAGCTGGCTTTATGGACAAGATTATGAAACCAGTCCGAGAAATGCGCATCAATCTCCGAAACAGTCACCCTGCCGAAACATTCACTCATTTGCGTCCCTTGTTTTCGAATTTTGCCATGGGCTACACGACTGCCTTGATTTGGACGTTGTGGGCTTTAATTGGCTTGGCTTACCCTTTGTTTAATGCATTCATTGTGTTGTATCTTGGCAATGGTGATGACGAGAGTATTTCCAAAACATACCGCAACTATGTGATTATTTCTGCATGTGGTGTGCCTGGCTGTCTTTTTGCTACCTGGCTCGTTGATCTTCCGCGCGCTGGTCGCCGTGGTGCAATGGCTATTGGTACGCTTTTGACAGGTATCTTTTTGTTTGGGTTTACTGGCCTTGATGGTAGTAATTCATCAGGCAAGTTGGGTTTCTTTTGTGCTATTTCGTTTACGCAAAATGTAATGTATGGTGTATTGTTCTGTTACACCCCAGAGGCATTCCCTGCACCACTACGCGGCGCTGCTGATGGCGTTGGATCAAGCCTGAATCGACTATTTGGTATGTTTGCTGCCATCATCAAGTCTTACCAACCCAATTCGGATTCGCCCACACCTCTTTATGTGTCAGCTGCTCTTTTCATCGCTTGTGGCTTGCTCATGATAACGCTTCGTGTTGAGACAGCAGCACGCACTTCTATCTAATTCATTTTTTGTACTTGTAATGCGCACGTTAATTGCAGCAGTGATAATGTTTCACGTCACAGCTCTATTCTCCTTGACATCGAGAATCAAATGGTGCCATAGCGCCTTGCGATTCAAGCGCGTGTAGCTTATTGGCAGAAATACGTCAGCCGTGCATATTTAATGCACAAACCGCATACGCAATTCTGACAGAAACTAGGCAAAATTTGCGCGTGGCTTCTTCCACATAGGCGGCGGGTTCACATGGAAAGGAGCTCAGGTTCCTTTCATGCCAAAAACAGCTCAGCAACTCCTTAAGCTGCAGAGGGATTCGCCTGCTATGAAAAATCAAACTTTTGAAGAAGATCAGGCAGCGCAGGGAGTGAACATGATTGAATTTAGCGAGGATCATAATGAGTTAGCTGCCGTGCAAGTGGCCTATGCTCGCAAGGTCCACATCTTCAATAAGATTATAAACGAGAAGATTGGCATGACGCCGTGGCACTATGGACTTTCGATGGTCGCAGGTATTGGCTGGCTCCTTGATAATGCCTGGCTTCAGCTCGTGGGTGTGATCCAAGCGCAGATCACCGTCGAGTACTACCGCGATCAATACGTCAAGGATCATCCCTACATTTCGAATCCAGCCTGGTTAACATTAGCACTATTCACAGGACTGTCAATTGGTGCCACATTTTGGGGATATGCAGCAGATGTTGTGGGTCGCCGTCTTTCCTTTAATGCAACTCTGCTGATCTGTGGTGTATTTGGCGTTGCCGCTGGTGGTGCCCGAAACTTTGCTTCACTGGCCGGTCTCATTGGTGCATCTTGTTTCGGTGTTGGTGGAACTCTGCCCGTGGATAGAATGATCTTTCTTGAATTCTTGCCCGGCCATCGTCAATTTCTACTGACGCTTCTGTCAGTGTTCTGGTCTCTGGGTCAGTTGGCTACGTCTTTGATTGGATGGGGCTTTATCTCCCGCTGGCATTGCGATTCACACGATGAGTGCATGAACAATACTACATCGGCTGGCTGGCTTACTGACAATGTAGGCTGGCGGTACTTGATTTTCACTACAGGCGCTTACACGCTGTTCGCTTTTTGTGTTCGTTTCATCCTATTTCGCATTCCAGAAAGTCCCAAATTTTACCTTTCCAATGGCCGCGATGCTGAAGCTATCCGTGCTTTGTATACCTTTGCCAAGATGTGCGGTAAGCCACTTCCTGAAGGCTACTTGACCGTGGCATCTCTTCATGCAGCAGCAAACGAAGCTGAAAGTCCGAACTCTGAAGCTCTGATTGAAGCGCCCAGCGGCATTCTTTCGTATTTCAAAGTATGGATGGAGGACATTAAACTTAATCGATCTCACTCTCAAGCCAAATTACCTTTCACGCAGCTCAAGCCACTGTTCTCTACCTTGCCTCTTGGGTACACGACGTGTTTGATATGGATCTTGTGGCTGTTGATTGGTTTGGCATACCCTCTCTTTAATTCTTTCATTATCGCATATTTTAATGAAGGTCAAGGCGTTGGCTTGTCTGGGTTCAGTAGCAAACCATACCGCGATTTCGTGATTGTGTCAGCATGCGGTGTGCCAGGCAGTTTGATTGGTGTATGGATGATGACATGGCCGCGCTCCGGTCAACGTGTTGCTATGGCGATCGGAACCCTTTTGTCTGGCGTATTCCTTTTTGGTTTCACTGGCGTAAGCAGTGATCCTGTGAGCCAATTGGCATTCTCATCGATTCTCAACTTCATGGAAAACATCATGTATGCTGTGTTAAATTGTTACACCCCCGAGTCATTCCCTGCTCCACTTCGTGCCACGGCTGGTGGCATTGCTTCCATGCTGAACCGCGCCATGGGTGTCGTCGCGGCCATTTTCAAGGTCTATACTACGGGCTACACAAGCTTTACCACTGCTCAGGCGCCTATCTACACTTCTGCAGCCTTATTCATTTGTTCTGCATTACTTATGCTCGCTTTACGTGTGGATAATGCCGCGCGAACATCCATTTAGTTGCCGTCATGGTCCAATACTTCGAGCTTGAGGCATTTCTTGTGCTCACAAATGATGAATTTTGATACTTTGTAGATTCGACATGACCATCGTGCATTCAACGTTTGTCACAATAATTGCGAGTGCTAACGGGAGAGGTTCTCTTTGTATCTTATGCGGGCGCACGATTGTACCTGCTTCCTGGATTCGAGTTCGTGCAATGGAATAACACATTTTTACAGCCACAGAGAAGAGCCAAAACTATCTGCACAGTAGGGTCTATGCTGATGCCAAGGATGTCGAAGCTCCACACATGCTTGGTATCATTCGACCCCGACAAAAAGATGTTAATATAGAATAAACGATAGCCTCATAGCCACATCAGGCTTATATTTGGTTCATAGCAACTTTAGAGAGGCCTACGCTATCAACTATATCATTCATGAGCATGTCAAAATGACGTGGCGCAGCATATTCTAATTCGAGATGGGATTCGGACCAACAGTATGGTCAACAAACCCTGCCTCAGAACGTTTATTGCATGCTGGATATTAAAATGCGGCCTGTGGATGGCGTCCGCCGCTCATGTACTAAATGGAGTTGAATTCGCACTTTCATGCTAAATGCTGTCATTATTCCCTTTTCTTGAATTTCAACGTGTTACAGTCGCTTTATGATTCCAGCGCTTTGCCTTCACTCCCAGAACTGCTAAAACTCTTTCAATATAAAAATAGTCACACATATATTGCTTAAGACCACATAATTATAAGTACAGAGCACTAGGCACCCTTGTATCGCTGGGCATCCCATTGCCTCCAAATATCTTTAAAGACAAGCTGTGCACTTGCATCGAGCATACTCTTGAGTGCCGCGTCGCGCTCAAAGTCGCCGCAAATGTCGCATAAGGCAAATAGACCTGGCATTATCTCACGCCGCAGATTCGGAGGAATAGTCGTATGTGGCATAGTAACACAGCGGGCATATGCGACCAAAATGTACACGGCATGCTTCGTCATTGACTTGGCTAGCGTCTCGTTCATATTGGGAGTGTGGGGCTTGGCCTTCTTTGACACGTGGATCACGCTAGTTTTACCAGCAAGCTCAGACAGTACGCGCCGGAACGCCTGAGCAGCGTCAAGACCTAGCGGCGATACGACCATATTCAACCAGCACGGCATAGATGCATGAAGCTGGCGCTCAATCGCCATACCAGTATGAGCGCTTGAAGCGTGTGATAGAAGGCGCCATTGCTGTGACAGTAACTCCGTTAAATGAGGCAAACATGGCTTGATCAAATCTTTGCGGTGTCGAATGAGGGATCGAAGCACTCCACAAATGCCGCTAAAAATGGCACTAGCGTCGCGCTCATGGACAGGTCCTGCTAAGCGAGGCCCAAGTAAGATGCCTAAAAGACCCAAAATTCGCGGCACATCAAAGGGACGCAACATGTGTGGCCGGTATTGACACACGCAAACGAGCACCTCAACGATAGGCTTGGTGAGTGTAGGAAAATGCGTGGCCACTGGGCCTAGCGATAATACCAGATGCGAAAAGCACTTGTCAGAGGCACGGCTTGAACGCGGAGGTGCATGCTGGAACATGAGCGCAATAACTTGGAGGAACGATACCAATTCACTCAAGGTGCATGTCGTGTCGGTATGAAACAAGGACGTTAGCGCACTAAGGGTAGAGCCATATGCTTCGACTTCCATCGTTTCAATCACAGCCACAAGTTGGGGTATAAGGTTATCTGCTTTCTGAGCAAAGGTCGAGGATAACATGGCAAAAGCACATACCATGTGCATAAATTTGCCTGTGCAAGGAGCAACGGACATGATGCACGATAGTAGCGCAGGGGCGAGGGGTGCAAGATGTGGTGTAGCTGAAGAACACAAAGCATCTACTCCCTGCAACAAAGGTGCCATGCTCTGCGGATGTGCTCGTAGATGAGCCGCCAGAATCCGAAAAAGAAGCGCATGTTCTTTGGCACTTTCAAATGACATGTCTGAGTGAATTTGGGCTACAGCTGACTCGACGGAAGGGGCCAGCGTCGGCATCCATGCCGAGATGCCATTGTCGACGGCAAAAGGCAAGATCTCTGCTAAGGCATACCGTGCCATCTGTCGCTTAGGTGACGGTTTTGAAGCTGCTGCAAAAGACATCCAATCGTCGATCGGTAAAGATGCTTCTTTGGCATGCGGAAGCATGGCACGAAGAAGCGACAAGCTCATAGTTTCGTAGGCGCCATTCAAATGATCTTGTGGCAACTTGAGTAATGCATCGATGTAGGCGGCTAGCGGCGTCGCAAACGAGGCTGTATGTGGATATGCCTGCAGCCAACGAAATAAGAGCTGCTTGAGTTCGGCATCTTGCATTCGTGACTGATCCAGTTGCCAGAAAAACGGTGCGAGTTCCAAAGCAACGGTGCGAGTCACGTATTCGACAGGCACACGGGTAAGTATACGCACCGTACGAAGAGCATCTTTGTCGTCCAATGATACGCGCACGTATCGCAAAACAGCAGCCTGCCACCGCTTTTGCTCAAAAAATTGGGCGTTGCGGAGTAAGAGTGCACTTATTGTTCGCAACATGCCATGCACATCCAATGTCTGAGCCATAAATGCAACAAGATGATCCAACAACGCATCAGAGGCCATTTGTTCGATTATGTGAAGCCACCTTGTCGTGATCAGGCGCCACAATGCAACAGGTGCTTGGTCCATTTCTGTCAAGCCAAGCACTTGGCCATTCCAGGTGCTAGGCGCCATATCCTTGCTCAAACCAGCGAACAATAAGTCACTGAGAGCATCCTCGCTCCACGGGGGCGAGGTACCTGTGACTTCGGCCTCACAACAAAGAGCGCGGAAAGAGGACAAGCGCAGCACAGCATTACATTTCGCATCCGAGAGATAAGCTGACAGCCGCACACACGGAAGAGATGTGATACGGTAGCCACACTGAACGAGACGTACATGCAGCTCAAGGCCGGTAGAAACCACCAAAGAGTCGGACACGTCCATACACGATGTAGCCCACTCAGCCAACGGAGCGCGTTGATCCCCAAGTGGTGTGAGACTTGGAACTAGGAGACAAAGTAAGTATGTCATGCATACAGTCACGGAAGATTTGGTCGTGCGAACCTTACTCAACATGTCGAGCATCATTGCACGTGCTTGCTCGATCGTAGCATGTTTGGTCAACAACTCTTCCCACGCGCGTGCGCTTTGCACACACAAGAGAGGACTCTGCATGAGCTCAGAGAGAGGCTTTTCGACAGATTCACACGCCTCGCAAAGGGTATCTAGCAGCCATGGCAGACGACGCTCTTGACTCACGCGTGTAAGAACAGCATGCACAAGGGCCAAAGCAGTATCAAATGCTGGCATTTTCACAGAGAGGGACGCTGTATATGTCCAAACAGTGGTCAAATGCTGAGCCACTTGTTCGGGGCACAAGCGCCACAAGGCGTGCAGCAGGGAAAAAGACGTGACTCGTCCAGCAGGGGTCGCGTCCATATCGCGAAGGGTATAAGCCAAGACCTTTTTCCATAGAACTGTCCAAGTATCTTGGTCGTCACCACCAGGTTGGTATAAGCCACTCTGATCAACTGCTTGAACAAGTGACAGTAATGTTGGCACCTTGTCTGGCAAGGCGAGTAATGCAGACGAAATGGGCACGAGACATCGTTCCAACGCGCCATGTCGAATGATAGCGGGAGGGGCATGAGAATGCATTGCAGATGTATGCTTGACGAGATGAAGTAGCAGCGGTGCCAGCACCGCATCGTAGGCTGGATGAGATGGGAGCAATGCACACAGCGATGATGTCAGAAGATCGACCGAATCGGGAATAGCAGTGGCGCTAGCCTTGAATTCTAATGCTAAGGGGCCATAAAGCGACATGCCCGCCACATGATCCAGTAATTCAGCGAGATGCGTCGCGTCCGTGTGTATACGAGCAGTAGCATAGGGGAACAGCGATTCGGCCACAAAAAACTTGGCGCTCTTTTTAGCATTCGAGCCAAGGGCAAGATCAGAGGCCCAGGGTTTACATATAGCCTCCCACATGTGAGCACAGGTTTCGACCATGCTGGCTAAATCAGCATGTGCCATGACCTTGATCAAGTCGCGGAAACACGCATTGACTGCGTCGATCTGGCTCGCACCGATCCGTCGAATGCACGCCGGCAGTAGTATGGTAAGGACTGGTACAGCTATCCTCCATGCCTTTGCTGATGGTTCTTCTGACAATGCAGATACAAGGGTGAGCACGTTGTGTCTCGACACAATTGCATGCAAGAAGTCAGAATCACCCGAAACCGTGGAGAGAACCTGCAGAAGCAGCTCCCAGTAAGCCGCTTCATGGTATTTAGGTCCGATCCTAGATCCACTTTTAGCACTCGATGTCATGATATCTAGTGTGCAATCGAGAATAAGCTCGACTTTGCGAGGCACATACATCGTATCGTCCGCCCACGCACTCCGCAAAATCTCAATTTTTGGCACGGACTCTGCCCCATTCGGAAAAGGTTCAGACAGTGATTCATCTCGTTTTAGAATTTGGATTAGCTGTTCTGAAGTCAATATTCCCCATGCCGCCAAACACAATGACGACATCGTCGAACCGCTAAGCTAGGGCCGTGCATCAAACCGACTTTTTTTTTCCAGGGGCCTGGCAAACGTCACGTGCCGCTCTTCTTCCATCCGCGCGATTGCACATCCTTCTTGCCTTTTGCAACGACGTCATGTTGCTGCGTGCGAGCGTGCCGATCATTCGGCAAGCAGTAGCTTCGGCGCGTGTTCCGTCTTTGAGTATGATGCGGCCTATACAGGCACAGATGACTCAACGGGCCATGATGCCGCAGCCCGTTGTCCCCCCCATGGCTCGTGGCATGAAAGTCCGCTCGTCTGTCAAGCGTATGTGTAATCACTGTGCCATTGTACGTCGCAAGGGGCGGCTATATGTAATATGCAGCAAGAATGCAAAGCATAAACAGGTACGTGACACTAGGTTGACATGCAGCGTCAAGGATAAGCTCTCGGATACACTGTAGCCACAAATGAAATTACGTGATTCATTCAACTTTCGAGGGTGCTATTCGTTGTTTAACAAAGCTCGGGGAAGTTCTTCTTGCACTTTGCCACGATCTTCTTCACATCTTGGCTGCGTGCACGCGTGGTGACCAGCAGTGCGTCTGGCGTGTCGACGACCACGACGTCGTCCATACCCAAACAGGCAATTTTTCGGCCGCTCGCAGGCACCACAATACCACCCACTTGGCCTTCCGTGATAACAAGACTTGGGTCACCGAGCACACGAGCCTGATTCTTTTCAGCAGGCAAGAGATCAGAGAGCGAAGCGAAGTCACCCACATCGTCCCAACCGAACGTAGCAGGCACGACAGCCACCTGACCAGTCTTGGATGCTGGCTCGGCCACAGCATGGTCGATAGCAATCTTGGGGAGGCCAGGCCACACCTCGCTAAGCACAGCCTCACGCTCTGGCGTGTCCCAGGCCTTAGCAATCTTCTGCAGACCATCGTGCAGCTCAGGCACGTACACAGCCATCATATCCACCAGCACCTGAGCCTTGACCACGAACATACCACCATTCCAGCGGTACTCACCGGTGCTTAAGTATGCACTTGCTGTGCGAGCGTCAGGCTTCTCCTTGAACTCTTCGACGCGCTGCACATTAGGAGCATCAGCGATATCGAGTTTGCCGCCTAGCTTGATGTAACCAAAGCCCGTCGAGGGATGCGATGGTGCAATACCAATCGTAACAAGGTAGCCATTACGTGCGGCCATGACAGCCTCACGCACAGACGATTCAAACGCCTCACGACCCGAAATGATGTGGTCGGCAGCAAATGAGCCAAGAACGGCAGTGGGGTCACGGAGCGCAAGCACCGTAGCAGCCAAGCCGATGGCAGCCATCGATTCACGAGGTGACGGCTCGGCAAAAAGGTTGGCGCTAGGGACCAGCGGAAGCTGTTCTGACACAGCACCCACATGGGCTTGTCCTGTTACCACCATAAACTTTTCAACACCAGAGAGCGGCAGCAAACGGTCCCAGGTGTTTTGAATTAGACTGCGACCTGCGCCCGTCAGATCGAGCAGAAACTTGGGGCAGTTTTCACGACTTAGAGGCCACAAGCGCGTACCAGCACCGCCGGCAGGCACGACCGCCCAGAGATTCAGGGACGGGTCAGTCGGTTCAATCTGTGATTCTTCCTGTGTGACTGAGAGACCCGACTTGGCATGCGGACGCGAACGCTCGGGTGTCCAATGGTCAAGTGACGACTGGTACACGCTGAAGCTTTGGCGACGCGCCGGCGAGAAGATAGGAGAGAAATTGGCGGCAGTCGGCGTGTTGGGCTCAGTCCGCTCAACATTATCAAGACGATCGCTAAGGCGATACACTTCACGACGAAGATCTGAGATACCCGTCAAGATTTGACCAAGAATGGCTTCTTGGTTTGTCCCGCTCATGATGTGCAGCAGTAACGAGGCTAAGGAACCACCTCCGATGCCCAGGGCGCCGTTTCCAGCGAATTTTCCGCACAGATCACTCGGGTTTCACATTCTCTTTTGTGATTCGCCCTTCCGTTCAAAACCATTTGCGAACACAGGTTTTTACTCCGTGCGGATATCAACACGTGGACGCCACGCACATGACACGAACCAAGTCGCCCTACCGTATATCCTATCAGATCATGCTGCCAACTCCTCGAGCGTCTTACTCGTATTAACATTGTCATAGAATGCCGCTCCGTGCGTAGTCTCGGCAATGATACCGGCGCGGATAACCCAGTCACCAAATGGTTCGCCATGGAGGCGCTCGCGCGCGTAGCGAGGAATCAAAACTTCGAGAATCTCAATGATCTCCTTCTCCGTCACACTCTCGCGGAAAATCTTGTTGAGACGTTGACCGGCGTGACCACCTCCCAAGCACATGACGTACGTGCCAGGTGCCTTGCCGATAAATCCAATCTCAGCAACCCACGGACGTGCACATCCATTGGGACAGCCAGTCATGCGCATGACAATTTCGTCGTGTTTCAGGCCATTCGCGAGGTACATGCGCTCGAGCTTGTCAACAAGCTTGAAGATATAGCGCTCCGACTCGGCCATGGCCAAGCCACATGTTGGAAATGCCACACACGCGCTTGCACTAAGACGCAGGCCCGACTTTTCCCAGTTGTCCATGCGGTACTCACGCAAGTGCGCTTCAATACGGGGTTTGTCCGCCTCATTAATGTCAGATACGATAATGTGCTGGTTTGGCGTGAGGCGGAACGTGCCCTTGTGGAACTTGGCCAGCTCGCGCAGGCCCGTACGGAAAGGCATACCTGGTTCATCAATGACACGGCCATTTTCGAGCCACAGCGTGCAATGCCACTTGCCGTTCATGTCCTGCAGCCAGCCGTAATCATCCGTGTTGGATTCGAAGCTGAACGGCCTGGCCTCTTCCAACGCGTAACCGAGGCGGCGTTCAAGTTCAGCGCGGAAGTTGTCGGCGCCGCCCCAGTACTTGTCAATCGTGTACTTCAGACGTGCCTGCTTCCGGTTCTGGCGGTTTCCTGTGTCGCGCTGAATCAGCATGATTTCACGGCACACATCGTATACTTTGTCGACCGGTATAAAGCCAATAATACTGGCCAAGCGCGGGTATGTTGCCTTCATCGAATGCGTGACACCCATTCCACCTCCGATACCAACGTTGAAGCCAAGCAATTCCGTGTGGTCCTTGTTCGCGATAGCAACCAGAGCAATATCGTGTGCGAATACATCCACATCGTTACGTGGCGGCAGAGCCATCGCAATTTTGAACTTGCGTGGCAGGTAATATGGACCGTACAGTGGCTCGTAATCCTGAAGCGCACCGCCCACGAGCAGCTTGCTGGAGCTATCCGTGCCCCTGTCAAGCCAAATCTCATGGTACGCATTCATGCGTGGCAGCAGGGATTCAGATAGTTTCTTAGCAATTTGAGCCATGGCCACATCCACCTTTTCGCGGTGCAAGTTTGGCGAGCACATCACGTTGCGGTTTACGTCACCACATGCAGCGATCGTGTCGAGCATGCTCTTGTTGATGCCCTGCATCGCCTTCTTCATGTCACGCTTAAGAATCATGTGGTACTGCACTGTCTGACGAGTCGTGATCTTAAGTGACTTGATGCCAGCGTATTTCTCCACCACATCGTCGAGTTGCAGCCATTGCTGGGGCGTGCATACACCACCGGGCATACGAACACGGATCATAAATCCGTACGCAGGTTCGAGACCCGCCGCCTTGCGCTCGTCAACTGTGTCACGGTCATACTGCATGTAGGTTCCATGGAACTTGGTCAACTGCGTGTCCGTCTCGCAAATGCTACCAGTCGAAGCGTCCTGCAGACCCTCACTGATCGTACCACGGAGATAGTTACTCGCCACCTTGATATGCTCGTTCGTGATAGGCTCGGGCTCTGCCTCAGTGACGGTAACCGAGTCAACGCCAAGCGCTTTCCACAGCTGAGGTTCCCATGCTTTGTAGCCTGTCTGCCAGCCATCTGCATCCTGGTCGTCGCCTAAACCTAGGTTGAGCATACGAGATGCACCCAGTTCTGCCAAGCGCTTGTCCAGGTCCTTGCTCGGCTTATTATAAAAGCCTGCATCCTCAGGACGCGGCCAGTAGTGCGAGTCGCCCATACCAAATACAGCGAAGCGCGTCTCCTCATTTAGCAGGCCCGTCGGCTGCTTGGCCAGCGCCTTCATCATCAAGCGACCATTCTGCGGGGGCTCACCCTGGCCTGCCGTCGACATAACGAACACGACATTTGGCTCAGAGCTGAGCTCGTCCACAGGGTAATCGTCCATCGCAAGCACACGAGCACCCAGACCACGCAGCTTGGCGCGAGTCGCGAGTCGCCTAGCGACCTTCTCAGCGCCACCGCCATCCGATGCAAAGAGTACAAGCAGGGGCGGGCCCTGCATAGAGCCGAGTAGCTGATCATACGCTTCCTTAGCCTTGAGGTGCTGCTTCTCACGTAATGCCGCACCCTGCGATGCTGCAAGGTCATATGGTAGCTCAGGATGCGCATTCGCCAACAGACTAAGATGGTTGTCGCGGTCCAAAAATTCTTGCAGCTGCTGGCGAATACGCACACTGTCCAGCTGGAAGACAGGAAGGCCACTCACACCGGCACTCGGGTTCCAACGGTACAGCGGCCAGTAGCCCGAGTCGACAGCGAGTTTAGTCTCACGCAAAACATCAAGAGCGGGTACATTGCTCGTGAGATACGGCATGTACGCCAGCACAATCGATGGACCATCAAATTTATCGGCCTCCATCAGTGTACGAAGCACCTGCGTGTAGTCCGAGTATAGCGCAGTGCTAGCGACATATACATTTCCGTAGTTCATGGCGTAGAGACCAATATCCTTTTTGCGCTGATGCAATGGCACAGAATTACGCTGGGTGTACGGCACGGAATCAAATATGAGCATGTTCACGTTGCGCTGCGACGAAATGACGTGGTGCACACCACCCATTCCGGCATCATAAGCCCACGCATCGTTTCCGATAATCCAGCGCGAGCTCTGAGTGAGGTTGGTCGAGCGAAGCGCTTCTGCGTCCGCGGACGACACACCTTCCAGGGCTTTATGCACAGCTTCAGAATGCGCTGCATCGTGTCGGTTCGAAAGCCAAGCTTGCAGAGCTTTTCGCAGTGGCGACGGCGTCCCAGCGTCATCGGCCATTCGCTGGGCCCGCGACATAATGGTCTCCTCTTTTAGTAGGTGAGAAAGTACGATACCAAAGGCATACTCAGGACTCGAGGCACCTGGGTGCGAGTCGTCCGATGGTGCATTCACAATATCCAAGCGGTCTTTAAACAGCATTTCGAGCATTGTATGATAAGCATGCTCGTGCTCGAAAGTCCTGGGGACGACGGCTTCGGATGTCTGGGGCTTTTCTGAGCCCAGCGTGAAAGACGCCGTTTCTTCAGACGCAAGAACACCAGCAAGAGCGGGACCAGCACTATCGTCCAATTCATTCAGCAGTCCACTCACAAGAACAGGGACTGGACGGTCCGTCACATGCTGGAAAGCACTGGCCACATCGACCAGAACGGGGGGGAGACGCGTGGTGCGCTTGCTGCTGTGCTCCAAGACGGCGACGCGTGTCACCGACGGCGGGATCGAATCGACAAGGCACCTCGCACTAAGTGGACGAACCAAGTGCAATGAGACGATCGGAACATGAGCACAAAGTTTGGTTGTCTCCGCACCTAGCATCACGGCCACCGTATCAGTGGCAGGGGCGCCTAGTACACGTAGTGCCTGAATATCAGTGCCAAGACGGGCATTGACATCAGAGAAGATGCCGTTAATCGTAACATCTGACACTTCGGAAGGTTCAGACGCCAAAGGCACTTGAAGCAGGGAGGCTTGCGTCGAGGGCAAACTGCTAGCTGAGACGGTATCGAAGAAGTGCAGAGTGCCTGTATGTGTCTTGGCCGCGAGTATATGAGCAAAGAGCGCAAAAGCCTCGGTTTCGCGAGATTCACCGCTTGAATACACCATGGAAATACCACTGTGGCGTAGCTGAAGCACATGTGCGTGAAACGCCTGTGGCGTTTCGACGTGGAAGACGACCGGGAGTTTTGCAAGCGCGGGGAGATGTGGCACAAGACGCAAGAGGCCTTGTGGCGATGCTCGCATGAGCACCGCAATGGGCTCGGGGTTGGTTGAAGCCAATGCTAATTCGTGCGCCACGGATCCCACATCGGCCGCGGAGCTTATCCGTTGCACAGACTTGCCAGAAAGAGCGAGCATGTCATCCATATCCACAGCCACGACATGGCGAGCCGCATGTTGGGCCACGTGCCATGCTGCTTGCACGGACGTCTCGTTCATGCTGTGAATACGAAGAGAAGAGTGTGGTCTGCTGACTCGATCAATTGTGTCGAGCTGCCAGCTTTCCAGCAGAGCACCGGCTCATTGCGAGCGAATCGCGCTTGTTGCATTTCTCTACCAATCACGCCATCGTCACGTGATAGTGACATGGCCTTGGCGGCGGTGCATGCATAGAGCCTCTACAGTTGCCAAGCCGTCATAAGCGAGCGACGCAGTAGGGTCTAAAGCAGCACGATGAGCGACGTTGAAGCGTCGCCCCCTCGCCAGGATGTTGGGTGTGGTATCTGAATTGCTCCTATAGTAGCCATAGGCACAGGTGTGAGTTGAGCCGGTCATGTGGAGGTTGCACAACCGTGGGCGTTGGTCGCGCATCGCCCATTTTTTTCTTTGAAACATGGTGATTCGTGTGCAAAAGCGCGCGAGCACGGACGGGGAGGTCGCTGCATCGACCTTTAAATTTCATCGAAAGACAGCGCGTGGTAAAGTGCGCGCTGTGGTGCGCGAGACATATCATCGCAACGATGTGCCATGTGGATGTATTGCTTGTGAGGCGTGTGCTTCGTTCATTGAACACGGCACGCCGCCGCCTATCCTAGATCAGCATGGCACGCAGAATACCTACACTAGAAAGAAGCATTATGCGGTAGTGGACACGAATGTGATCCTGCACCAAATGGATGTGCTCGAGTCTCCTGTCTTTACCAACGTGGTCATCATGCAGACGGTGGCAAATGAGGTGCGGAATCACAGCATGCCTCTGTACAACCGCCTGCGAACTCTTCTCATGGATCCAGATCGCCGTTTCTGGCTTTTTTATAACGACTTTCATCAGGACACGAATGTTGTGCGCTTTGCAGACGAGTCCCCGAACGACCGGAATGACCGTGCGATCCGCCAGGCAGCGGCATATTATACGGCGCATCTTCGAACGCATGCTCTTCCAGGACATGCAGATACTACTGTGATTGTGAGTGAAGATGTCGAAAATGTACACAAGGCGCGTATCGAGGGCTTAGAGGCGTGTAGTGTGCGAGAATACATTACTGGATTCCAAAATGCTGAGCAGCTCTCGGATCTGCTATCTGCGCGCACAGTCGACGAAAATCGCGCTCCTCGGGGATCACGCGTCTTTGATGAATACTGGCCAACGACGCAGCTTGAGGCAGGATACAAGGCCGGTACGTTGCACAAAGGTTTTTTCAATGCGAACGCCTACAACTTTTTGGAGGGTGCTGTACGCTCTGAGGCTTTGTCCAAGCCAATTTTGCTGCAGGGTCGAGAGGCTATGAATCGTGCTGTCGATGGAGATGTGGTATATGTTGCGCTCTTGCCCCAAAGTGAATGGAAAGGAGCGTCAGATGCCGTGCTTGAAGCCGAGTCAGCACAACGAAACGACGATGCACGCGACAGTGATACTGAAGATGAGGACGTTGGGTTAGAAACGCAACCCGAATCGAGCGGTGGGGATACGCAGCCGACAGGCCGTGTTGTCGGTATTGCGCGCCGCAACTGGCGTTCATATGTCGCACATATCGATGCAAGCTCGGTGAACGAGCGTGCTTTGGCGACTTTGGGTCCCCAGACGCTTTTTGCCTCGCCCGTGGATCGCAAAATACCCCGCATCAAGATTCGTACGCGCCAGGCGCAGGCGTTATTGGGTTGCAAGATTTTGGTGACAATGGACGAATGGAAGAGTACGTCGCGCTACCCCGAAGGCCACTTTGTTCGCTCGCTTGGTGCCATTGAAAGCAAGGAGGCAGAGCAAGAAAGTCTGCTCTTGGAGTTTGACGTGCCGTACCGCCCATTCAGCAAGTCCATTCTGGCGTGTCTGCCATCTGAGGGCGACCACTGGACGGTCCCGCCGAAGGATGAGCAGGACGCACGATCGCTGGCCATTTGGCGCGATCGTGTGGATATGCGAGCGGAAGATATATGCAGTATTGACCCACCGGGGTGCCAGGACATTGATGATGCATTGCATGCCAAGCGCCTGCCGAACGGCAACATTGAGGCAGGTGTGCACATCGCTGACGTTTCGTTTTTTGTGCGACCCGACACCCCAATGGATGCTGAAGCAGCGTCGCGAGGTACAACCGTGTATCTTGTTGACCGACGCATTGACATGCTTCCTCACCTTCTTGGTACGAACCTGTGCTCGCTGCGTCCGTTCGTGGAGCGCCTTGCATTCAGCACGGTGTGGGAGCTAACACCCAGTGCTGAGGTGGTGAATGTACGGTTTTTCAAGTCAGTAATTGCAAGCAAGGCTGCGTTTACGTACGAAGAAGCCCAGAACCGCAAGGACGATCCGTCGTTAAATGATGCCATTACAGAAAGCATTCGCCTGCTGAATGACATGGCCATCAAACTGCGCAGGGGACGTATGGAGGCCGGCGCTCTGAATCTCGCGAGTCCCGAGGTGCGAATCCATCTCGATAGTGCTGAGTCGTCGGCGCCTATCGATGTTGAGCAAAAGGAAATGCGCGAGACCAATAGTCTTGTCGAGGAGTTCATGCTTCTGGCGAACACGAGCGTGGCGCGTCGCATTTATGAGGCGTACCCCACTACCGGTGTGCTTCGTCGACACGCACCACCGCCGGCGGACAACTTTGAGACGCTTCAGGACATTCTCAGAAAGCGCCGTGGCATGGATCTCGATGTGTCATCGTCTGGCGCCCTCGCCGCCTCGCTAGATCGCTGTGCCGACACGCGTGACCCAGCATTTAATACACTTGTGCGCATCCTGGCGACGCGTTGCATGCTTTCTGCTGAATACTTCTGCACGGGCAGCGTGCCTCGTAATAGCTTCGGACATTATGGTCTGGCCATGGACATGTATACGCACTTTACGTCACCGATTCGTCGGTATGCTGATGTGCTGGCGCATCGCCAACTCGCTGCAGCTATTCAGTACGAGCCTCTGCCATCGAATCTGTACAGCAAGCACTATGTCGACCAGGTGCTGGACAATGTCAACAAGCGGCACCGCCTCGCTCAGATGGCTGGGCGGGCATCGGTGGAATTCTTTGTGGGTCTGGCCATAAGCGCCAAGAATGCAGAACAAGGCGCAGACGCCACCAAGGTCGGTCAGGAGCGCCTACTGCGGGCAGATGCATATGTTGTACGCACGTTCCGGAATGGACTGGCCGTGTTTGTGAATAAGTACGGCCTCGAAGGTGTGATTACCTTCCCTGGCGAATGCCAGTTTGACCCAGACGAGTACCAGGTCACGATCCCGGCTCCGCTCTCCCAGCTAGGCCGCGATGTGACGCTTGGCATCTTTGACCGTTGTACGGTCGAGATCGGCATCGAAAAAGACCGCAATACGAAACGCGGGCGAACTAAAATGGTGCTTGTCTAAGCTACTTAGTTGTCGGCCATGATCTGACCCCACGTGCACGGCTCGTACGACGCCAGTTCGGATTCGTTGAACCACAGACCAATCTCCTTTGTAGCCGAGTCAAAACCGTCCGAGGCATGGATAATGTTGCGACCCACACTCACGGCGTACTGACCGCGAATCGAGCCGGGGTCAGCCTCCAGGGGCTTGGTAGCACCGACCATACGGCGGCCCTGGCGGATCACGTCCTTGCCTTCCCACACCATCGCGATCACAGGCGTGCCCTGCGTGATGTACTTCACAAGCGATGGGAAGAAGGGGCGGGAAGCCAGGTCGGAGTAGTGCTCCTTGGCAAGCTGCTCCGATGGCACGACCGACTTGATGGCGACTAGCTTGTAGCCACGCGACTCGAAGCGGTCCACGATCTTACCGACGATCTGACGGCTCACGCCATCCGGCTTGATCATAATAAAGCTGCGCTCGTTCGCCGTCTGGTACTCACCGGCAATCGTGCGGGGTCCCTCGAGTTGCACACTCGGGAGCGAGTACAGCGAGAGGCCAGCGACACCCACGGTGGCTGCCACCGTGAGCGGCACAGCGCGCGACACTGGTGCAGCGGATGCCGTCGAAAAGGCACGCGTGGCACCACGCAGAGCGCTCGTCAAAGCAGCAGCACGGACAAACATGGTCGGGGGATGGGAATCGACACCCGTTTGTCCCATGTGACGTAGGTATGCCTATGGCCACGTGGCTATGAGCGCTGCCAACGCCAAGTCGCTGCGCCCGGCGCAGTTTTTTTCGCGACATGGCACAAGACGAGGCGGCGGCGGTGGCCGAACCCGTCGTATCGCTGCCTGTCTACGTATCGGCATCGTTGCCGCCCAGCTCGCGCATAGAACTTTTTCAATACCCTCTGTACGCGCGCGGTCGTCCGCTTCCAGTGCCTGCGACGGCAGCGCAGCGTGGCCAGCGTGTGACGAGTCGGTGGCGGCCGCATGCCAACCGCGTCGAGATGGAGATGCCATTGGATATGCGCGAGACTGTGTACAACCATGAGCGTGGCATGGAGTGGGCTGAGAACTGTGCGAGTATGGGTGTTATTCCGACGCCTGGCGAGTCGGCCGTGAAGCAGGAAGACCGTGCCATGGATGCGCCGTCGCGGTTTGACCGTATGCGCCTCGAAAGTCATTCCGTGCCGAACGCCACCCATTATATGGTAGGCACAGTGCGGGATGGTGAGCTGCATCTTGTGCCGCTTGATGCTGTACTGCAGCTGCGTCCTTCGATGCAGCATGTGGACTTGATGAGTCAGGCCGAAGACCAGAACCGACGCATGCCGACGTCAGACGACGAGGGCGATGCACAGGACGCACGCCGTGCTCATGTGGTACCGCTGAATGTATCGATGCGCACGGAAGCCCAAGCGCGCACGGCGCTGACGCCGCGCTTTGGTGCACAGGCCTCGTCTGGGCTAGCGACACAGCGAGATGCCGAGGCGGAGCGGTGGGTTGATTTGCGCTTCAGCGAGGCGCAAGGAGCTGACCAGCTGCTCGCTCAACGGCGCGATCCGCTCACGTGTACGACGCACATTCGCGACCTCTTCTAGGTGATGATGATAGCACTATTGTACATTACGACGCCTCTGCTGGCGATGGGTCCGTGGATGCTTCGGCTTGGGCATCCTGCTGTGACCGGGCATTGGCCGCGCGTTCTTCGCGACGGGTGCGGCGAATATGCTTGAGGTCGCCCAAGAGCCGCTTCTTGGACTCGTGCTCGACTTGCAGCTTGCGGAGCGCCTGCTGGTGTCGGCTCTTGATGAGGGTATTCATGGTGCTCTCCGTGTCGTGCTGCTTGCGCTTGATGAGCGTCTCGATTTCACGGCACTCAGCCTCGAGCTGTGATTCACGTACGCGGCGCTCGGCTTCTTCTTCGCCGTCGTCATCGTCGTCATCGTCTTCCTTGTCAGATTTAGGCACGTCTTCCTCGCCATCCGCCTGGTCTTCGTCGTCGTCGTCCCATAGGTCCTCGAGATCGCTATCACCTGTGCTCTCTGCGCCTGCATCACTGGCTGAGTCGTTCTGTCCTGCGCCCTGCTCACGCGCCAGAGCGGCATCGAGCTCGGCCGCGAGATCTTGGTCGACATTCAGGTCATCGTCATCGTCCTCCTCCTCCTCCTCAGCCTCGGCATGCGCTCGCGACTCGTCATCAGGCTTGTGCTCTTCGTCGGACGCCGTGCGCTCCGCGTGCGCATTCAACTTCTGTTGCGCAATGTCCTGCTCGATCTGGTCTGCGAGTGTCGGATCGATAAACTCGTACTCGACACGGTCGGCGCGCTTATCGTCGTTGAGCAGCGTCTCGACTTCCATCTCCACTGTATCGATAGATCGGTTGTGCACGCGCTTGCGGAAGCGGCGCTTTCGCACCCACGTCATAGGTGGCGTAATGCCATGAGGATATATGTAGTCGTCGTTGGAGCTCTTGTGGGACGACTGGGCCGTCGCCTCGGCCTCGTCAGCGATCGGACGCTCGATAAGGAGCATCTGCGAGATGTCAGCAATCTTGAACATCTGCTTGTTATCGAGCGTCTTGTGCGACTCAACGATGCATGGCAAGTCGACGAGCTTGGCGGCATACAGCTGCTGGCCAATGTGGAACACAGCGCGGCGTGCATCCTTGAACTTGAACCACACGTCATCATAATCACCACGCCGTCGAATCGCCTGACGCAGCGCATCCAATTCGCCGTGTTCGCCCGGCCCATCAGGCACACGCAGAATCAACTGCTCTTCAAACGCCATACCTTCCCCTGTTTCATCGTCCTCACTATCGAGCTCTCGATCATACCCCTGCATGTACGGCCGCGTCTTCGGCCCATCACCCGTCACAGCCGCACCCGCCGCATTCCGCGAAAAGTTGAGGCGCACTCGCGGCTTGTGAAAATGCGCTCGAATCCGCGGCGGACCACTGGACGACATGGACGCAAAAAGTGGAGATGGACCTGGGCTGTCTTCCCTCCATGCCTCCGACGGCGTTCCGTGCAGCGTACGAGGCTCTGCTCGCCGGGGAGCATCCATGGGATACAGGCGATGGTGTGCGCAGCCAGCGCGTATCTGAGAAGGCAAATGCCGCGCCACGCGCCCAGTACCTGTCGGACATATTGAGTATGCCGGTAGAGCGTGCTACGATCCTGGACCTGCTCGCTGGCGTATCACCCACAGAGTTGCTGGACGATCGCTATGCGCGCCGCCGCGATAATATCACGGCTCTATGGAAAGAGGCGCTGCGCGTATGGGTCGAGGGCGACGAGGCGCTTATCCCACATGCGATAGAGACACTCGAGGCTTTGGCCTGCGCCCTGCTGCCCAAGGCCTATACCAACTTCACGCTGGACGTGATCACGCTCCTAGCAGGGCGCATGGACGAGGCGGACGATGTGTTTTACGCACTCATGTCAGCGATCGACCACACGCTGCGCACCGCACCTGTACCGCAGCAACACTGCGCTCTGCGACTCGCCGTGGTCGTGGCAGCCTATACCAGCAGCTCGTCACTAAGCACATACCTCCTGCATCGTGACTTGTTCACTGCTGCGATGCAGGCAGCGCGTGCCGCTCCATCGACGATGCGGTGTAAGGCCACCCTTCTGACTGCGCTGCTGGCGACGGCCGGACATGTCCACGGCGCGGCAAGGTCTCTGGACGTCGACGTGCCGACGGCCGTGCTCAGCTCCGCCATCATGCAACCGTACCAGCGGCGCATGCGTGATACCCAGGACCCCACACTTCTAGCCCAGGCGTGCTCAGAAGGCCTCACGCGCATGCTCGAAGCCTACGCCCCACCGGACCACAGCCTATGGCACGACTGGATGGGCCACGCGCCCAGCCAGGCCACTTTGCCACCACCCTGCGCATGGCTGCTCTTGGCCGTGTGGGTCTGGCTGCTCTCAAACGACGCTTTCGGACACGCTGTCTTCGAGACAGACACGCCCCTTGTCGTGCCCCTCTTGTCGGTGGCATCGTTCGTCCTTACCCATGCCGCAAGCCATGCACGAGCCACAGCGTATGCCCACACGACGCTGCAGATCTTCCTAGGCCTTCTCGGCCCGACGGACACGTCAACGCCTGCCCACCGCTTGCTCGTCGATGAAGACACATTGCCCACGCCGCTCGTGGAACGCATCGTGCAGTGCCGCGACAAGCCCGGCGCATTGCCTCTCGCTCCGCACACCGGCACGAAACGGCCCCGCCGCCTCGTTGTACCCATCCTTCACAACGTGACCCTCTTTCTCACCTACAATCGCAGCAAGCGTCTGGACGTGCCGAGCTTTCGGACTGCGCTGATCATTGTGCAGCGCGTCGCGCTCCTATGCGCCAAGCACCGCATTCAGCTCGAGTACGATTGGCTCGAGGTGTGGCGCGCCATCCTCGCCACGGCGGACTTTGTCGTGGCCCGGCAGGCGCAGCTAGGTCGCGAATGCATTCAGGCACTCGCACCATGCCTCCTCGAGACACTCGCCATTGTCCTCGTGCTGTCGGACCGGTGCCTGCAGACGCCTGCCGAGATACACTGGCTCGTATACGAACTCGCACGCTCACGGCACACGCTCGAAAAACTCGTTCCTATGGCTGGTTCGGCACGACATACCCACTGGACCCTGTTGGCAGAAACGTTGCAGTGCATCGACACAGAGCTTGCACAGCGGGATGCAACGCGCTCATCTCCGTCAGTCATGTCACTTATACCATTCTTTCGCCGCGATCAGACGGAGGAGCCAGTCAGTATGCGCTCCATTCTGCAGATCATCCAGCGCTTAGATCTCGAGGCGCTCCTTGCCGCCGACAAACCCGTGTGCGCAGCAATCATCCGCGCGGCATATGCGTCCAGTGCATCAAAACGAAGCAGTGGTGTGCCAAGTCCCAGTGCTACGCTCTTGCGCATCGTACAGCACGACTGGCTGCAGAGCTAAGGGGCGCTACCATCCGTAGGGAAGGACAAGAGATCAGATCCGGGTGCACTTTTGTCCGTTGAGGGGAAATCCAACCATGAAAAGTCAAGCATGTCTCTCGCTGATGGCTGGCTGGTCTCAGGTGAGGCTTCGGTATCGAGAGGCACCACGTCGTCCGTCTTCTGTCGCTTGGCATCGGACGATGGTGATGGCTCATGGGTATCATCGCTCACGCCAATAGCCGATTCGGCGCTTAAAAGGGGCTTGACATCCTCGCCCTGCAATCCAAGCGGAAACATCATGCCATACAGGTCCAGCGGCATGGGCTCCGGTCTCGGCAGCATCGTCACGTCACCTTCCGTCGAGACAGGTGCATGGGCCTGAGCAAGAAGATGCTCCAGCTGCGTTTGGGCGTGCAAGAGTTGATCAGAGAGCGTGCTTACATTTTCGTAGTAGGCACGGCACGCCTGCGTGAGTGGAGACAGAGCAGGTATGCCATCATGCGGAGGACGTCTTTCACGCACGAGTTGTGCCCGGCGTTCAAGGAACCAGCCTATCTGCCGCACAACTTCATGTATTGAGGCAATTAAATGATCCGCCTGCACCAAACAGCGCGATGCGTCGATGCGCGGTAGCATCGCAGGCCTGGCTTGGGTGGCGCCCGCATCGGCCTGCGACATGGCACACTGATCCCAAGCCCCACTGCCTAGATCGAGGGCCATAGAGCTGCGTCTCGTCACGTGAGACCCCGACAGCAGGGCAAGACAGCGCCATCAGCGTCGAACACGCCTTATTGTTTAACGAGCAAGGGCACAGGACCTCATGAGCAAGAGTCTACAACGTATGGCACCTTGTCTCAACACTTGAGCCCAAGATGTACTATGGCCACTCTTTGGCAAGGGAGCTTGCGCTGAAAAGCGCCCTGGTAGCTTTTGCTTGTCACCTGGTGTCCATACATTCCCTTGGTATAGTTATGTAGGGCCTGAGCAAAATGTCTTGCCATCCACAAAACACTCCCCCTAGCACGCTGAACAAGGCTGCGACTTTTCGCGGTGCACGTCGCTGACGGCCGCGTCGGAGCCTTTTTGCGAAGGAAATGTTGGCGTAAAAAAAAATTTTAAAAAAATGATGCGGGCGTGATGCGTTGCGATGGCGGCGGAATCATTTTTGGACAGCTTCTTGTTTGCCACCAAGCACGCAAATATGGGGCTAGATAATCAGGCCAAGATTATCATCCTTCTGGGAATTGATATTGTTTTCTTCTTCATCGAGATTATCAGCGGTTATGCTGTCGGCTCTCTCGCACTGGTGGCAGACAGCTTCCACATGCTGAACGATATCATGTCACTTGTGGTAGCTCTCTACGCTGTGCGCCTTGTAAAGAAAGGCGGAAAGAGTCCGCAGTATTCGTATGGATGGCAGCGTGCTGAAATCCTGGGTGCGCTTTTCAACGGTGTGTTCCTTCTGGCTTTGTGCTTCAGCATCTTTATGGAAGCCCTCGAACGCCTTGTCGCCAAGCCCCAGGTGTCGAACCCCAGCACAGTCGTCATCGTCGGCTCTTTAGGTCTCCTTTCCAATATTGTCGGACTGCTTCTTTTCCAGGGCCATGCACACCCGCACGGCCACAGCCACGGTCACGATCACTCACATGGACACGGCGGTTCCGATCACCACCACGATATCGAAAGCGGTGCCGTGCATGGCCATGACCATGATCAGCACGATCACAAGCATGATCACGATGACCGAACTACTGAGCTCAACAGGAACGTAGGTGACATTGTCGGCCATCCAGCTAGAGCTCGCGCTTTTGTGATGAACCAAGCTCACTCCCTCGGCTACGACAACACGGCATCCAAGAGCGGAGATGACGAAAGCCAACAGCTCCTTTCGCCTCAACACGCTACGAACTCATATGGCGCCGCAGGCTCTTCGTCCCATGATCATGCGACTGGCACACGTCGCCTGTCCCAGGCGGATGCAACGACAGAGGAGGAGGTTCGTCGTCATCGCCAGTCTATGGCGCTGAATGGTGGTCATTCGCATGGCAACATGAACATGAAAGGTGTGTTTTTGCACGTGCTTGGTGATGCTATTGGTAATGTTGGTGTCATTTTTGTTGGTGCCTTTATCCTGTTCACCCACTATTCGTGGCGCCATTATGCGGACCCGGTGATTTCCTTCATCATTGCATGCATCATTTTTCAGTCTGCCTTGCCTCTGGTCAAGTCAGCCTCTTTCATTCTGCTACAGGGAGTGCCAACGACCGTATCACTCGGCGGCGTGCGTGACTCGGTGCTGCGCATCGAGGGAGTGTTGAGTGTGCATGACCTGCATGTCTGGCAACTGAACGAGAACAAAAACGTGGCAAGTTTGCACATTATGGTCGACTGTTCTGGTGAACAAACGGATCGGTACATGCACATTGCTGATCAGGTCCGCCGCACGCTGCACATCTGGGGTATTCATTCTTCCACCATCCAGCCAGAGTTTGTGCCTGGTGGTCTGAACGAAGCGGCCAAACTAAGTGGGGTGGCTGTGGCATCGAAAAACCGATTCGACGAGCACGGCCATTTATTGACGCCCGATGGCCACCGCGTAAAGGAAGAGATAGCAGAGCGGGATATGGCCTGCTTGCTTGCATGCCAGGAAGAGGAGTGTCGCGACGCAAAGTGTTGTGACGGCGCCGCCCCCAACCATATGAAATCTTCTTCGTCCAAGACATCTTCATAACTCATCCTGTGAAATAACAAAGTCATTTTCTATATACAATCTTACATCAGTAGATCATATCTCATGCCGTAACAAATGCGCCATAGGCTCGGTGGCCCATGTATAAAAGTCGGAAGGTACGAGTCCGCAACGAGCTTGACGACGTCCATCCATGGCCAACTCAGATGGCGGTACATAGCGTATCGTCACATGGGAGAAAGGCGGCTCAAACTTGATACGGAACACGGGGTATTCTCGCTCAGCATCTTGGAGTGCAGGCAATGGTAAATGTGCCAGAAATGCAGAGGTTGAGCGGTGCACGCGCCACGCATAGGGACCAAACATATACTCGTTTTTTCGAACACGTTGGGCGAAGTGGAAAGACCAACGCTCAGTTTCAGTGCGGACAACATGACGGATGAAGTCGATCATGGCTGCACCAAACGCCAAATTGTCGTTGGCATTCCATTCAACAGTATGGCCACGCACCATACGTGGCAAATCGGCAGTGCGATACATTGTGTGCGACAGCAATGTTCCTTGTTGGTCCCGGAAACCAATCACGATTGAACGCACACCGAGCAAGAAAGATTGCATGTACATCTTGAGCATCTTAGCATCTAGCCGATTTTGATCCTCTGCATTCTGAATCTGTAAATTTGTTTTAAGTTCGACAACGCCTTCTCTTTCATGATCTGTCCCCGCGTCCAGCGTCTCAACACAGTCGACTTCACCCCCTATAATGATGCGGGTATGTCCCAGCTTAGTCTTCACGATATGCCCCCATTGCACGTTTGTGTTCACGTCACCACTCCATCCTGGAGGACCACAAGTCTGAGCATAACCTGGACGTGACTTTGTACAATAAGACTCAAAACTGTAGCCATAGTACGAGGATAATTGAGACCGCCTCGATTTAGGCCGACCAGATTGCATGCTCTGCCTCTGGAACATTGTAGGGGGCACCTCCTCCATAATTAAAGTATCACCAAGCATCATCACATTGAGTTCAAACCCTTCTCGAAACATGGGCGGAGCCTCTACATGGCAGCTCCAAGCAGTACACAGCTTCGTCAAAATGCCTCGCCAAGTGACAACCTGCGCACGCAACATCTCATGCTCAAGGCTGTCGGCAGGTACACTTAGCTTGCCTTGCACTGCTTCTTCTTGTGAAAGACCAGCGCGACTTTGATGCATAATCGTGTAGAGTACAGAGTCTAACGGATCTGGCACGTGCGGTCTCTCTTGGTAGCGTTCGAAGCCCACATTCAGATCAGCACCCTGTGCGCTGTTCTCTTGTGTTGGTGGCATTTTGTACCAGCGCTTCGCACTATTATCAAAGCATAAGGATCTGTTTTCATCGTAGGAAAAGGTGGCCATCAGTACAGGTTGTTGAACAGATACAGGTGGTAACGCCATTGTTGGACGTCCTAAAACGGCCAGAGGTGGTAGCTGAGACATAATTGGTAGCGAGGATGAGCTTTTCGTGTCTTGCACCATTTGTGCGTACGTGCGAGGGGTCACATAACTGTGGCCAGGCGCTCTCTGCCAAGCTGCACCTCCGCGCCTTGACATGACGCTCCGCTCCTCGACGCGTGGACCAACATGGCGCATCAATCAGAAGTGGAGGCTTATGCTAGAGCACGTGTTACGATGAGGGTGAATCACGTGCTGTTATAGACGAAGCTCGATGATTTTTCCACGGTGCAATATTCACAATTTGATTGGAAGAGGAGAGCAGTTTCCATTCAATGCCAGCGAAGCATAGGAAACGTAGCTGCAGGCGATCGTAAGGATGCGTATGAAACTTCCAATCGTTAACTATGATTGCCCCGTTGCCAGTCGAAACGGGCGAGGAAAAAAGAAACGGCCAGTGAAGAAAAAGAAAAGGGCTAGAGGAAGGCGGAGGCAAAGTACTTGAACCCGGTCGGGTTGTCACATTCTGTTTCTCCCACCTTCATCACTCTTACAGTTCGCAATGGGAAAGGAGAAGCAGCACGTTAACCTGGTCGTCATTGGTCACGTCGACTCTGGTAAGTCGACGACCACTGGTCACCTTATCTACAAGTGCGGTGGTATCGACAAGCGTACGGTCGAGAAGTTCGAGAAGGAGGCCGCCGAACTCGGTAAGGGTTCGTTCAAGTACGCTTGGGTGCTTGACAAGCTCAAGGCTGAGCGTGAGCGTGGTATCACCATCGACATTGCTCTGTGGCGCTTCGAGACCCCCAAGTACAACGTCACGGTCATTGACGCCCCTGGTCACCGTGACTTCATTAAGAACATGATTACGGGTACCTCGCAGGCTGACTGCGCCATCCTCATCATCGCTGGTGGTACCGGTGAGTTCGAGGCTGGTATCTCGAAGGACGGTCAGACTCGTGAGCACGCTCTGCTCTCGTTCACGCTTGGTGTGCGTCAGCTCATTGTTGCCGTGAACAAGATGGACAGCACTGGCTACTCGGAGGAGCGCTTCAACGAAATTGTTCGTGAAGTGTCGAACTTCGTTAAGAAGGTTGGTTACAACCCCAAGACGGTTGCCTTCGTGCCTATCTCGGGTTGGAACGGTGACAACATGATTGAGGCCACCACCAACATGCCTTGGTACAAGGGCTGGGAGAAGGAGACCAAGTCTGGTAAGGCCACCGGTAAGACGCTCGTGGACGCCATTGACGCCATTGAGCCCCCTACGCGCCCTACCGACAAGCCTCTCCGTCTCCCTCTCCAGGATGTGTACAAGATCGGTGGTATCGGTACTGTCCCTGTGGGTCGTGTCGAGACTGGTGTGATCAAGCCTGGTATGGTCGTTACGTTCGCTCCCTCGAACGTTACTACTGAAGTTAAGTCGGTTGAGATGCACCACGAGTCGCTCGCTGAGGGTCTGCCCGGTGACAACGTTGGTTTCAACGTGAAGAACGTGTCGGTTAAGGACATTCGCCGTGGTAACGTCGCTTCGGACTCGAAGAACGACCCTGCTCAGGAGTCTGCCTCGTTCAACGCCCAGGTCATTGTGATGAACCACCCTGGTCAGATCAGTAACGGTTACTCGCCTGTGCTTGACTGCCACACGGCCCACATTGCCTGCCGCTTCAACAATATCCTGCAGAAGATCGACCGTCGTTCGGGTAAGGTGCTCGAAGAGAACCCTAAATTCATCAAGTCGGGTGACGCCGCCATGGTTGAAATGATCCCCACCAAGCCCATGTGCGTTGAGTCGTTCAACGAGTACCCCCCTCTTGGTCGCTTTGCTGTCCGTGACATGCGTCAGACCGTCGCTGTCGGTGTGGTGAAGACGGTTGAGAAGTCGTCTGGTAAGGGTGGCAAGGTCACCAAGGCTGCCGAGAAGGCCTCGAAGAAGAAGTAAATTACAGCCACTGAGCTGTGCTAAAATCTCGGATACGCGCTTGGTTTCATACATAATGTGTGTTGCAAATGACAATCTGCTTCCGTAGTTTTGTTTGTATCCGACTTCTATCTTCATGCTACCTCAACTTTATTTGTTTCGAGTGCGTGAATGCCACAGGTTTGACATGTGTGACTGCTTGTAGTGTGCACAGCATCGTATAAGGTGTATGGGCGCTTGGAGCGTGTACAATTACCAATCATCATCGCTCTCCTCTCCATCCGATCTACCCATGTTGTCCTTGCGCTTGTTCAGAGCCGAAGACAAGGCACTAGCAAGATCCATTCCACCGCCATTCGTGTCTGCGTTTGTAGAAGATTGAGGTAAACCACCTGTGGGCATGGGTGACGGTGCGGAAGAGTCCGTCTTTTTTAGGTCCTTGACACTCTTTCCTTGAATACTAGCAAGCAATGCATCACGACCAGGTTGAGGAGGTGGAAGCCCAGACACGCCACTAGGAGCAAGAGGTGGGGCTGGCGGTGCTGGTGGGGCCGATGGTGCTGATGGTGCTGGTGGTGCTGGTGGTGCTGGTGGTGCTGGTGGTGCTGGTGGTGCTGGTGGTACCCCAACGACTGCGGCAGGACGCGTAGGCGGTGGGGGTGGGGGACCACGTCCCCCCAAAGAAGGACGAGATGGGACAGAAGGAGGAACGCGTCCGCCGACTGGCGGTGGTGGTGGCAGCGGCGGAGCTGTACTCGTTCCAGCATTCGGACGTGCAGGCGGTGCAGGAGGCAAAGATGGACGAGTACTGAGTGGCGGAGTTGGAGGAGGGACCGCTGTAATAGGCGCATTACGCGTCGGAAGTCGGGGTACAGCCGCTGAGGCACTCGTAGACGGTGCAGATGGGGGCGGTGGTGGTGCATTACGCATAGAAAGCGTATCGGTGATAGGCGGGGGAATCCTTTCGGTGTATCCCTCAGTAGCCGAGGCTGCATTCTCAGCTCCATGGCCCAAAAAGTCTCGAATAAATCCTTCGTTGTTTCTAATATCTGATTCAGATACACCCATGTTACCCAGCTGAGCAACAAGACCTGGTTCCAATTTGGTATCTTCTGAGACATGAGATTTGCTTTTCCTGTCGTCAGATGAGGACGAGCTCATAAAATTGGTCAGCTTTTTTGCAATACTGAATCCAGACGAGCCAGATGAAGACTTCATATATTTAGAACGATTAGAAACTTTCTTATACATTTGCTCTGCACTTGATTCGTCTGCATAGCACAGTCCGAGCATGCAATGGTCGCCTGCAAATGTGTGGAAGTACGGTTTGTCTTCATAGAAATAAAAGTCATCATACAATTCGTGATCCCAAGATATAGTACCTGTTGATGCAAGATCGACCAGTTTGAAATGGAATGTATTTTTCGCATCTCTTACGAATGCTAGAGCCCCTTCTACGCCCAGGTAATACCATCGGTCAGGCGTCGGATAAGCCGCATAGATACGAGCCGGCGAAACCGTGATAATTTTGTACGATGCGGAAGGGAACACAGACTTTATTAGTGCCTTTTCACTTGAAGAAAAGACGGAAGGAGGCATCTCCCTAAATAACCTACTCGCTGGTCACTTGAAGTAATTCACAACGTGTAGGTTCATGAGGCACACAGCCGCGCAGCTAGAGGCCAGAAGGTCCGCCTAACTCCACACTGGATATATTCACATGATATTTCCTAACCACTTTGGCATCCGTTTACGAGCGTGCATTCTGGGCCGCCTCGAACCTTATGGCATTACCGAAGCGTATTATAAAGGTTTGTGCAAAAATTACTGACATGTTGCAGGAAACAGAGCGTCTTATAGCAGATCCAGCACCTGGAATCAAAGCAACGCCACATGAAGACAATCTGAGATATTTTGACGTTGAGATGGCAGGACCATCTCAAAGCCCTTTTGAAGGTATGTGCATCCAAGTCTAACCACAATAGGTGGTATATTCAAACTCGAACTCTTTCTTCCTGAAGATTACCCTATGGCTCCTCCGAAGGTCCGCTTCTTAACGCGAATTTATCACCCAAACATCGACAAACTGGGTCGCATTTGCTTAGATATCCTTAAGGACAAATGGTCACCTGCTCTACAAATCCGGACAGTGTTGCTTTCGATCCAGGCGCTTTTGTCTGCACCTAACCCTGATGACCCTCTGTCAAATGACGTGGCAGAGCACTACAATACGAACGAGAAAGATGCAATCGAAACGAGTCGTCAGTGGACTAGGCAGTACGCCATGAAATGATGACTCGAACCATGTTGTATAATCAAAATTCCCAGCTTCGTGGCTCGATGGCAAGCTTGAGATTACCATAAGAGATAGGTTGGAAAATAGCTCATATATTACTTTACTGAGTCACTACGTCCAACGAGGGAAGGAGGGGTATAACGTGTTCAAATGCTAGTTTCAAGGGCCAAGAGTATGCAGCCAGGAGCATCTCATGGGTGAACGGCGAAACACTAGCGCGTTGACCAGTCCATAGGTGCGGACGTAAAAGATGCATATTGACCATGTTGCTTTGCTTGTACAGAATGAATATCTTGTGAAGGTGACGGCACTTGAGATAGACCGAAATCTTGAAATGACATGGCTTGGTTCACAGGTGGTGATTTAGTAGTCGGATACGACGCTCCTGGACCACTCATGAAAACAAAAGGGGCCTGTGCAGGCGTGACCGGGCCTAAATGCGATGACGAGAAACTAGAGTCAATTGAATTGGAGACCATAACGTCGTGGGTTGGTGAGGTATTCATACCCATGTGCATAGGCATAACAGGATGAGATCGATGAATAGGCGTCTCGGGCATAGGCGCCCACATTGAAGCTTGCTGGGGCTGATGATAAGGCGTTCCAGGTATTTGAAATTCCCAAGGTGGCCGTGGTTGCTGATGCGTTGGCAGTGTTTTCATGTCCATTCCACGATGAATCGAGTGTTCGAAATGCATATGAGGCACAGTCCTTTGTGCGTATCGCATATCCATCCAATTTTCTGCCTGATTAAAGTTTGCAGGCGATGAATGAGCAGGTCGCATGGGCACGGATGTGACAGGATAAGAAACAGATGCGGACCGAGGTATATCAACGTTTTCACTCGATGCGGCAGGTGTTGACCGCACTGCATTCAGTGGGCTTTGTACATGAGGCACAGATACGCCTGGCCCATGAAACGGAGCTCTTTGAGGTTGCGTATCAGTAGACATGGGTGGAGAAAATAATGCAGGATCCTGAGGAACGTTTGTTGTCAAGCCTAACTTGGAAGGCATCTCTACCGCGGTCCCAGGATCCATGCCGTGTGTAGACATGTGAGGCGGAAAGTGAGCGAAATTTTGCATGATCGAACTGACATTAGATGGGTATGATCTTTGGGTCGCGGGTATCCATGACATGGTGCTGCGCATTTCAGGTGCTTCGTCTTCGTCATAACGGGATGATGCGCGACGTTCAACCTTCCATTCTTTAGTTTTGGTGTCTTCAATCATTCTGATTGATGATCCAACTGCTGCTCTTGAAGCGCATCCATTAGCTGCATCCCACCCTTCTAGCGATGACACGCTTACGGTAATAGGAGAATTTGGATCTAGACCCTCATCACGAAGCCTTTCCTCTTCACGAGCCACACGGTACACGTCCATCAGATACGTAACTTTGCCGGCCTTTATCAGGGCAATCACTTCGGCTGTCGCTAATTGAAGACGTGCAATACGCGTTTGCGGTGAACGAAGAATGGCAAGAAGCAAGGCGTGCCGTTCTGGCTTCATGAGATGATCGGGCTCCTTGTGCCGAACATCAGCAGGCCACCAAGTTGGCTTTCCAGCATCTCCCTTGTTGTAAGGGAAGCGCGTTTGCTTTTTGGGCTCAATGACCTTGACCCACTCTTTCGCAATCATTTTGCACATAACCTGCTGAAGCTGACTGAATCGTAACTCAATAAATTCTGTACGTGCATTCTCATCTTTGAGTTCAAGAGTATAACTTGGTTGTGCGGTATGCATGGGAGTACGACTGGAAGGTAACGGGGTATTAGAGCTAGGATGAATTGGCGTAGATGCTTGGGGAGGAGCGATTGGCTGAGAAATGTACGTGTCTGCTTTGGATTCCATGAGGCTGTGATTGTCGTCAGAAACAATCTCTTGTTTCAGTACATTGTCCCATTCGTCAGTATTTCGCTCTAATTTGGGTGTTCCCACGGGCAGAGGGTTCCAAGAGTCAAGGAAGGGATCATCTGTGGCCTTGGGGACTGAAGATGTCGATGCTGATGCACAGACATCTTCTATACTGTCAGTAAGTACTTCATCAGCGTCAAAAGTAGGCGAGTGTGGATGATTTTCATCGTGACTCTTTTGGGCAAGTTGTCGGGCCTCATCAACAATGCCGCTTTTCACAAACCAAGTGTCTAGATGACCTTGGAGTGCATCGCTCGCATATGTTTCAACGTCACCTCGAGCAGACACAAGCAATAGTGCGAATTGACTACCATTGATATAAGCGGCCTTCCCAAGCGAGCGAAGAACCTGATCTCGTTTGCTTTTGTAGTGCCGGTGTTGTTTGGATGGCGAGCTATATGGCTCGACCCGGACAGGAATACGAGGCATGCCTTATAATCGGCAATGCACTCAGTAGTACAATCAAACACTGAGCGTAGTGCGACTTTCAAGGAGAAAGCCTCGTCCGGTTGACGTGAAAAGCGTCAGGGACTCAGACGAACAGCCTAACTTAGCCTCTGCTCACTTGCTGGGACTGGGGTCCGCCAGACGTTAGACTTGCTGGTAGGCACGCCCAATGTTCCTCCAGTTAAGAGCAACCAGGTGCAAACTGTTTGTTTTAGCACTGGCTGGCACGCGATCGGGCGCCTTTTTGGGCGAACCTCTGCAGAGGCATGCCCAGAGGCGTATTACGCAGCTGTTAATTTGCTTTCACGTGATCGAGCGGTAACACGACGCGCGCCAGGGTGGAGGTAGTACCTAGAGGATTGGGTATTCAACACACTTGGGCCTATCCTGCATGCAAAACCTCCACCTTGGTATGGACAAGCCGTCCGACCGACCGCCGACAATTCACATATTTGCAGGTGGCCTGATTCCGAGATTCTGCAGCCACCAACAGACACACTTTTAATAATGTTGGCTATGGAGAAGAGAGGCATGCATTGTGGGCCGCAGTGCAGGCCAATGCTCGAGCATGGTGCGACGTAGCAAGAGACAGCAAGCAAGGGCGTTCGAAGCTTGCTACAAGGGAGGGTATACAGGCCACAACGAATGCTTATCCGAGTCAGGTAGCGCGGGAGACATCAACGCGTTGTTGTCCATAGCGAGCATGTCGAGGTCCATCATGCGAGCATCTTGAGTAGAACACTCGAAGAGTGAAGGGTCGTTCAGCAACACAGGACCAGTGCAATTTTCAGATGCACAGCATTTGATAGATACAGGCGATGACAACAATTCTTCGGACATGTTGAGCACAAGCTTCGCCTCAGAGACAGAATCACAACGGCCGGGGGAAGGCGCAACAATAGAATAGTCATTCGAGCCCAGTCCCTGAAAAGATGGTGAAGAACTTTGCCAGCTTTGACCATAGGAATGGTTTTCTTGGTCATTTAATGACCCAAGGGATTCGATATGTACCACTGGAGAACCTGGCTGGCTCGGTTTTTCTTTGTGATCGAAGCGTGAACGTTTGCGAATAAAATCCGCACGGTATCGGACCGGACGGTTTACATGGTGCAATTTCAAGTACAGTCCACATGCATTGCACAACAAAGCACCTCCAAGCCCTTTGCGCCATAGTGGTGTGACTTTTGTGCCACAGTTCGTGCAGCCTGTGCTTGCTGGACCATAACAGCCCTCCCGTGAGTGTGGCCGTGAGCTGTTGCCTGAGTGATGGCGCTTTTTTAGCATTAACGGTCGGTGCGTTTTGTGAATTTTTAAGTAAAGGCCGCACGCATTGCAGAGCAAGAGAGTATTATGATTCCTGCGCCACAAAGGCGTATTATTTGTGCCACAGTTACTGCAGATAGGTAGCTCTTCTGCTTCAACATCGGCGTTAGGTTTCTCTGCCGATCCCTCAGGATTCGACTTTGCATTTTTCCCTTTCGATGCAGTTCTTTCGTCAGATGGTTTGGACACAAAGGTGGTATGATTCCGTTCGTTTTCCGTCAGTGCGTCCCTGTTTATGAGGGTGCCAAACGGTGCTTCACCTGAAAATTCAGATGACGCACTAGCCAACGCCTGCATAAGCAAGTCTTGCCCCGCGTATACGCTGCATCCCTGCATGCCACATACCTGTGTGGTACTTTCGAAGGGGTTCAGCTGAAGCAAGTCCGCAGAAGACAAATGTTGTTTTATTGGCTCAGAATCAGGTATTAATTGTGAAACATGAGGGTATTCATGCACCCCTTGTTGTAACTGATTAGTTGATTCACACATCGTGGGAATACCTAATGTTTGCGAATTGCATTTGTCCGCAAACGCAGGAAGAGCCAATTGAGGAACATTCATGGGAACTTGAGTAATGGGTATCGTCGAAGATGAAAAAGGGTCAGAAGGTGAGGGAAAAGACAGAGAGGGGAGTTTCTGGAATTCTACCCATCTTTTTGATGTGCTTTGACTCTTCTTTTGTGTTAATAGGTAGAGAAAAGTAAGAACATACCCTATGCTTTTCATATTGTGTGTGCCAGAGACGCCAAGATGCATTCTCTAAACGCTCAGACATTTCAAGTACCCCATGAAGGCGCGAAAGTAACTGTACATTTTTCATGATAGTAAACGGATTTTGTTCTTTCGTGAAGGACGTATCGTCACCCTGACGCGTTGTTAGCACCAGATGTAATATCTAGCTCTCACGTACCACCGCAATTTTCAACTTGGGCGCCATACTTTCGAATAATGACCGCGGACACCCAAGAAGCAGCAGATTAATCAATTCATTCAGATACTCAACAGTACTGTATCGAACCACTGCTCACTGTTCACGCAACGAGCTCTTTGATGAGTGTACAATAGGCAGGACGTCTAAAAATTTTCAAGAACTTGTTATCAGATAGTACCTTACGGTTCCACGTGGTCTACACAGACGTCTTTTACTTTCTCCGCATTCACCCGAGGTTGGACATTGCCACGTGTTACTCCGCTTACATGGCGGCTGCCGAGTCGGTACAACATTTCGGCTTCGCACTTGTGCGTTTGTATAAAATGGTCGGGTACGTATAATATTTGGTGGTGCAACTAACACTGCTTAGAACTCTTGTTCTCACGCGTCACGGACAATCAGAATGGAACAAGCTGAACCTCGTATGTGAGCTTTTCATTTACTCGACAGTTCACTGGCTGGAAGGATCCCGCTCTCACGGAGCTCGGTGAAGCGGAGGCCCTGAAGGGTGCTGAGGAGCTCAAGAAGGCTGGCTACGTACGTATAATAATGTTGCAATGGTGCTTACACGATGCGGCAATGCATGCTGGACCATTGTACAGACCAAGTTTGAGTATGTTGGACAAGAGTAAACACTCGCTAACAGGACAGCCAAGCTTTTACTTCGGACTTGCAGCGTGCTCAGAGGACGCTCCAGATTCAGCTCAAATCTATTGGTCAGGAGGGCATTTCTATCACTAAGGATCAGGCCTTGAACGAGCGTGACTACGGTGAGCTGACGGGTCTTAATAAGGATGACGCCCGCAAGAAGTGGGGTGAGGATCAGGTGCACATTTGGCGCCGCTCGTTCGACGTGCCACCACCAGGTGGTGAGTCGCTCAAGCTCACGGCTGACCGTGTGCTTCCATACTACCGCGAGCATATCCTGCCGCTTGTGAAGGCTGGCAAGTCGATCCTTGTGACGGCCCATGGCAACTCGCTCCGCTCTCTGATTATGGACTTGGAGCACATGTCCGGTGAGGAGATTGTTAAGACCGAGCTTGGTACTGGTGTGCCTATTGTCTACAAGATCGATGAAGAAGGCAAGGTGCTTGACAAGCAGATCCTCCAGTAATTACAGCTGCTGCTGGCATAGAAACACCGATTAGGTGGCGCAACTGAGTGGCTGGCTGAGTTGCTCCTCCCGCCCGAGATAGTCTTAGTTAATCCACGTGGCATGAGTGCGGGGTGCATGCATCGACTGGTGGATGAGTCTTGAGCACGCAATTGGAGCCAGGAGAGAGGCACATCACGGCGCTTCTCGCGCCATGACGACGCAAAGTAGCTCCTTTGGCGAGTTGCACGCGACTGATGGTATTCGTCGGCGACCAGTAGCGAATATAAAGGTGAATGGTCCCACAAATGCCACGCCCGGAGGAAAAGATAAGGATGAGAAAAGAGACGAGGCGCCTCGCACGACCGGATTAGTGCTTGGTCGGACGCCCGATGGGCAGCTTTTTCATGTTGTAGAAACATGTGACATGGTGAAGTCTGTTTTCCACCCTCAACATCCGAAGACGCTGCTAGATCTTGTAACGCTGGGCCTCTTGCTCTTTCAGGTTTTTCTGTATTGCATTTTAACACACGAACAAGCCAAAATTTTTTTCCTCGTGTACTTCGCGATATGGCGCATAACGTATAATGGAGGGCTTGGATACCTACTCACAAAACAGAGCCAAACGCGTTGGATCGTTAGGTTTGTCGAGAGGCGCGGATGGCTCGATGCAAAGAAAGCACCACGCATGCATGCTTGGATTGACTCCTTTTACAAGACGAAGCTGGGTGCAGCATATGACATGAAAGCTATGCCGAATGAGTTTAATGTGTGGATTCTTTTTCGCTCCTTGGTCGACGTGATACTCCTGAATGACGTGACCGCATACGCGCTCTTCAGCCTGTCCAATGTACAGGGCCTTGGAAACTACGGCGTGTTGTTGTTTGTTGTGCGGTGGTGTATCGGTCTTTTGTTGCTTGCATTCAATGCATGGGTCAAGTTAGATGCTCACCGTGTCGTCAAAGACTACGCGTGGTATTGGGGCGACTGTTTCTTCCTGTGTCTCCAAAATCTCAAGTTCGATGGCGTGTATGAAGTCGCGCCTGATCCCATGTATAGTATTGGATACATTGGCTACTATGGCCTTTCACTCCTCACAGGAAGCTACATGGTGTTTTTTGTATCGCTGGCCGCTCACGCATTGCAGCTTTTATTCCTCGTGGCGTTTGAGAATCCTCACATGGAACGTGTGTATGGTGAACGTGTGCCCATTGCCGCGCGTGTCTCAGAGCAGGAGCCCAGTACCAAAGCGACCCGCCCTGACGCGCCGCGAACTAACGCGCATGACCTGCATCATCGCCTGTTCCATGGAGATAATGTGATTTTCTCGCACATGGACCTGTTCCGGTCGAGCGACTTTTTGCTGGTGCTTTGTGTGGCGTACGCTGTTGCACCTGTGGTGCTTGTCCACTGCAGCCATACGACGCTTCTTGTCCTTTCTGTCGCGCACGCATTGGCCTGGCGGATTTTCCATTCATTCGGTTTGGGACTGGCCCTTAGATGGCAGTCTGAGCAGCGATGGGTCGTGCACCATTTTCTGAAACATTACCACTTTGAGGATGGCGATGCGGCAGTGAAAGAGGCTTTCACCAACTGGAAAGCAATTTACAACACAAGCCTGATCATGACATACACCTCATTCGCACTACTGAGCCTGTGCAGCTACATGACATGGACGGATGAGCTGTACAAGCTGCGCTACGTCCTGGGTGTGCTGTTGATTCTTCTACACATGTGGAGCGCTCGGTCTTCGTACCGAGTGCTGGGGCCCTTTGGATGGCTGTATGGCGACTTTTTCATTGATGCATACCCCAAGCGCCTATCTTATACGGGTATTTACCGCTTTCTCAACAACCCCGAGCGCTCCATGGGCAGTGCAGCCATCTTTGGTATGGCCCTGCTGAGCGGCAGTCTGAGTGCCGTTGTCGTTGCAGCCATCTCCCATATGTCGCATTGGTGGTTCCTGAGCTGTGTCGAAGATCCGCATATGCGCCGTGTGTACGGCGCTGATGTGCGCAAGGACTCGGGCGTCACGAAGCAGCTCAAGCAGCTCGGCCGCTCGCAATGGCTCAGTGTTGCCCAGCCTAGCGTGCATGAGCTGGAGAATGCGCTCAAAAAGGCACAGGGACTCATGGACCAATTGTTCGACAAAAGCCGGCCGCATATGGAGCATATTGTGGACCAGGCACGCACTCTACTTCAACAGAAGACCGAGCATATTCTTACAATGCGCACTGGCGATTCAGTGCGTGATATTGATCAGGCCAAGTACCATGTATCGCCCATCGCATCGATGCACACCATGGAGCAGCGCTTCCATATTGGTGAACCGATAGTGACCCAGTGGGCGGCCGCACACAACCACTCGCGGCGCGACTGGATCGGCATTTACCCTGTCGAGGCACTCGACACCGATGAGCGCCATGGCAACATGCTTGTCACCCGAACGAGGTCGCGTGGCAAATGGCTAGGCATAGCTGAGGCAGAGTGGGATGGCCCCGTGCACCTCGGCGCGGAGCAAGGCAGCCTCGGCACGAAAGGTGTCTCGAATGTGGACGTGGATAAGCGCCAAGTACACGGTGTAAGTGTGTTTCAAGGCTCGCGTCTCCCCTGGACACCAGGCACGTACGAGATGCGATACCATCACGACAATACACACGACGTGCTCGCCAGGAGCGAGCGCTTCACCATCTATGTCGACACGCCTGCGGATCCTATGTCATTCGACGAGACATATATGATTCTCGCCAAGATTGTGCGCTTTGCGCTCGTCGACTCGTCCCCAGCGATAGATGCCTACGAGTCGGCTGACAAGGACGATTTGACGTTGTGGACACAAGATCAGGCAAGGAACATCGCTGAGGGTATCAAACAGGCGTTCCACGTCGATTTTAGCAAGGATGTCATTGTTGCCTGTGCCAACACCACGATCCTCACCAAAGACATTCTCACAGCACGCGCGCTTCTTGCACGCTAACTACCACGTCCATGCATCGGACTGTGGTAGCTCGTCCGGATCATCAATCCATGCTTTCTCGAGTCGCGCAGGCAACGTGGACAAGACACGGATGCGCCGTTCCTGTTCGGCACGAGCGTAAAGCAGCGCGCAGTCATAGGCTTTGCATGGTGGCGGCTCTTGTGTGTGAGCACACGTGGTGCACATAGAGTAAAGGCCAAATTGCCGGGCCTCAGCGGCGTGAAGGGCACAGGTGGCGCGGTACATGGACGTTTCCGGATTGTGCAAGCAATCGGCACAAATGTCGTCAGGCCCACTGTATCCACATACGTGGCAGGAGGGTGCCAAGGACCACGATGCACGCGTGTTGCTCGTGCGTGGCATAGCATCATGCCATGCGTACACATTCACCCCGACAAGACCAAGAATGCGATCGAGTACCGGCAGAATCGTGCGCTGTACATAGTACGCCATATGGAGAGGGTATGTGCTCAGCTCCGAAGGGGCAATGGCCAAGTCTTGCAGCTTGGACATGGGAGCACCGTGTATAATGAGATAGGGGACACGCTCGCCGTCGTGAGGCGCTAGTCCAAAGAGCCTATGTTGTCGCATGGCGACGACGGCACCTGGCGGCAGAGATGCCTGTGATGCATACACAAGTCTCACCTGACGAGATATGATCAAAAGATGCGGCGATATCTGGCCTGCATACAGTTTCGTCCATTGCCGCTGGCAGTAGCGCTTGACGGCCGACAGGTCACGAGTATCGAACAAGAGACGTATGCATGCCTCTTGTAAGCGCCGCTGCACGGCATGACCATCGCGCCGGATCATTTCGAGGCCTTTGACATCAAGAACGGCACGTGCTTGTTGAGGTGAGTCGAAGCGGTACCCAGCATACCGCTTCTTAGAAACGAGCAGACTGGGTTGGTATACTTTTTCGAGACGCAGAAGCACAGGAGCAGGATGCAGCGCTGAGACGCGCTCGGCAATTTCGCGGCCGATGCGGAAGGCATCATCCTTGCTTCGGCCAGGCACATGGACGAACAGGCTGTCTGTGTCGCCATACACCAGCTCCGCACCCCATTCAGGCGTCTGCTCCACGAGGGACATGGCATGCTCGAGCGTCTCGCGCCCTGCCTGTACAATCGAGTCGGCGATCTCGACGCAGGGCATGCGACCTGAGAACGTAGCACCGCAATAGCCATACGTTACATTGGCCAGCAGCTTAAGGGCCAGCTGCTGAGCTTGAAGTCTTTTTTGCATGCCGCGATGCATGTGCATCGCGCGAAGTGTGTGCTTGGTCATGACCCGGGCACTGAGCACCTCCCGAAGCATGCGTGGCAACACGCCCTCCCGGATATGTGGCTTGACAAAAGCAAGGCCATTGGGAAGGAGGTAGACGTCATCACGCAGCGCGCGTAGCGTGTGTCCGTCAGGTGTATAATCAGTGAATCCGAGCTTGTACGTGCCCTTGAATGGGGCGATCCGACCAAGACACGTAGAATAGCATATATTGTAAGCCATCATAATCGAGGGGTACAGAGACTGGAAATCAAGTACAATCACAGGGCTGTGGTACATGTTAGCCAGTGGCTCCATGACGAGCGGGATGCACTCGGGCGCATTCTGGCGGCCTACCTGCGCACGGGATGGTGATGGCAGCATAAAGCTCCGCGGCTTGGTGATGCGAAGAACGACGGACTCGACGCGGAATTGTGATCCGCGAGAAAGAACCGAGAAAAAGTCGACGCCGTACATGCGCGCAAATTCGGCAGTGCGTAGCAATACTTCAGCCTTGGCGAGAAGAAGTGCACAGTACTTCACGCGTCGCAACGCATACGATAGCGCTCGCTCCTTGTCTGTCGCTTGGCGTGATTGCATCCACGCGGTAGTTGTAGTCCAGCTGTACACCGGCGAACGCTCATGGAGGACGTGAAGCACCACATGCTCCAGCGTGTATTGCGACAACGCAATGTGCGTGCTCATCAAGCGCCAGACGTTGAGGACACTGCGGCCGCAGTAGTCCTTCGCTCCGTGCATGCGCCCGAGCTCCTGCGCCATGTCGATTCCATACGCGGCCTGTGCTCGGTTCGCGAGTAGACCCCATGACGAGCGTGATACATCATACCCCGCAAGGATATCTGGGTCCCAAGATCGAACAAGCGATACGAGCTTGTCCAATAGGGCGCGTTCCGAGGGCACGGTCAAGATAGGGCGAGCCAGCTTGACGCGTTGTTCGCTCACAAGAAGCACACCCGAGGAATACACATAGCCCGTGGTACTGTTACCTGCTTCTTCCATCCACGTGTAAGCAATGCATGAGATAGGATCTTGCTGCGGATCAGGTACATGTTCACCCCGCGTGTGGACAAGGACTTCAATGCACAAGGTCGAAAGGAACTTTTTCTCCGAAGGCCCTGATTCCTGAGAATTCGGCGTGGGCAGAATCATTGGCTGGGTGCCTATTTTCGGTGCAAGCCATGCGCTTACTTGGGCATTCGATGGAGGTGCATGGGCCCACTGCCAACGTGGGATACGACCCACAGCACGTGAAAGGCGAGACGAACGGCCGCGAAACGCCTCGAGTCCATCGAGTGCTGTAGAAAAGCCATGATGCCGCAGCACATCAGCGGTACTTGTATAATGACACGTCTGATACTCGATGGGCAGTAAGCTGTACTGAGACCATGTTTGGTCCAGTTCTGTGCATGACAAAGGCGGTGCATGAAACGAGTAAAGAGAGGACGTACCGCGACGCGACTTGATGCGCGGCTGCGGCGTGGAGATAGGCGCACTCGAATTCATCGAGGGAGTCGATGGCACAACCAGAGTTGAGGGAGTCAACGCGGATGAGGAGCAGCTTTCAACTTGCGCTGTACTAGGTCGCATCTCATGAAACAGTTCGACGGTGTCATATGCAACGGGCACATGGGCGTCAAGTGGCGATGGCGAAGCAGGTCCGGTGGGAGCTTGACCAACGCGATCTTCCCATTGGCACAGCATACGAGACGTAGCATCCCACACCCTATCCGATGCATCGACGGAACGTTCACCCGTGAGAGAGGGTGGTGGGCCCGTGTCAAATTGCGCGCGGCGTTCTCGGTACTGCTTCCATAATGCACGTAAGCTGGGAACCACAGGATCGTCTGAGAAGCTCGATGGGGATGCCTGTGAATCAGAAGCGTGGTTTACTCGCCGATTCAAAATGTCGTGCGCTTGGGCATGCACCTCGACACGACAAGATGTACAGCGCGGCAAGGAGATGGCATGCTCGAAAAAGATCCAGTCACATCCAAATACTTTGTAGTCGAGCATCCATTGCAAATGGTATTGAAGATGGGCCTCGTACGGCTGGAATGTATGCATGGCGCGCCCTTGCTCAAGAAAAGCAGAGAGTCGCATGCGAAGCGCAGGATTCGTGTATGATATTTTGAGAAAGTACGACCATCGGTCATGGTACCCATAAAAGAGCTTAGCTTTGCACAGATGGATGGCGGCAATGTATTGGTGCTGCGGTTGTACAAGGGATGGAGGCAGCGATGTAGCAAAAGCTGCATTCAGTGCGCGAGCCAGCCGCTTTGTGTATGCCTGTACGGCATGCTCATCCAGCGCTCCACGGTATTCCACATAGCAGTAGGGAAACACATTGTGAATGTGGACGCAGCACCGCCTGCCGTCGCGCATGGCACCGAAGGCATGCAGGACGGGAACTCGCTCAAGGCGCCCGTTTGTCCCAAACGGACTCTGAAACGTATCAAGATGACAGGGTTGCTGTAGCGTGTGCTCTACATGTAACAGATACAAGGCTAGCGGCTCGCCTATTGGCATGCCATAAGCAGCCACCCTCCAAATTGCCACCGCTGGCGTCCGCGCGGCAATGCAAGTGGAGGACACGCGTGCAGGAGCGTGTGTCCGACTCTGGTACTCACGTGACGTTTCCATCAAGAGAGGGAGGGAACGCTTTCGGTCCGTCACGGCCAGCGGCGCGTGGCGACGATTGATCGTACTTGAACGTTGGCTCGTCCAACATGGAAGCCGACGAACAGTTGTATCCTATTGCGATCTTGATTGACGAGCTCAAGTCAGATGATGTGACGCTCCGTCTTAATTCGATCCATCGCATCTCAACGATTGCGCTTGCGCTTGGTCCTGAACGTTCTCGCGACGAGCTCATTCCGTTCTTGCACGAGTCGCTGGACGACGAAGACGAGGTGCTTCTTGCACTGGCAGAAGAACTGGGCACAGGATTGGTAGAGTACATTGGCGGCCCGAAGTTCGCGCATCTTTTGCTGGGCCCACTCGAGAACTTGGCCGTGGTCGAAGAGACAGTGGTGCGAGAAAAGGCGTGTGACTCGATCAACCAATTGGCCGGCATCATGAGCGATCAGCAGATTCAAAACTTTTATTTGCCTCTATTGCATCGCCTCTCTTCGGGAGAATGGTTCACGTCGCGTACAAGCGCCGCGCTCTTATTTGCTTCAGTATATGAAAAGATCCCTTTGTCAATGCGGGCGGATGTGCACAGCATGTTTGTCTCGCTTTGCACGGACGAGACTCCCATGGTGCGCCGTGCTGCTGCTCGCGATATGAGCGCTCTTGTGAAGCGCATGAGCCCCGAAGTGGTTATCAACGAAATGCTGCCCCTGTACCGACGCCTCTCTGCCGATGATCAAGACTCGGTGCGTCTCTTGACCGTGCAAAATCTCGTGGCCATGGCTGAAGTTCTTAGTCCAGCAGAGACACAGCAGTTGCTTCTGAGCTCGATCTGCGGTGCTTTCCAGGACAAGAGCTGGCGTGTGCGTTACATGGCGGCCGACAATTTCGTCCAGCTGGCTACGGCTGTGGGAGAAGAGGTGGTTAAGGAAGACCTGGTGCCAGCCTACATAAACCTGATGCGTGATGCTGAGGCCGAGGTCCGAACGGCTGCCGCGACACAGGCGCCTGGTCTGGCGAAACTCTTGGACCAAAACACCATCATTGAGCGTCTGCTCCCTGTCGCGAAAGAGTTGGCCGACGATCCATCGCAGCATGTGCGCGGTGCTTTGGCTGCCCAGGTCAGTGCGCTTGCGCCACTGCTTGGGAAAGATGCAACGACCGAGCACCTGCTGCCATTGTTCCTGCAGCTGCTAAAGGATGAGTTCCCAGAGGTTCGACTAAATATCATTTCACGTCTCGAGCAGGTAAATGAAGTCATTGGCATCGACTTGCTTTCGCAGTCGCTCCTTCCTGCGATCATGACGCTGGCTGAAGACAAGCAGTGGCGTGTGCGTCAGGCGATCATCGAAAACATTCCATTACTGGCACATCAGCTAGGTGTCGAGTTCTTTGATGAACAGCTGAGTGGCCTTTGTTTGAGCTGGCTAGGCGATACGGTGTTTAGCATTCGCGAGGCTGCTACCGTCAACCTGAAAAAGCTAACGGAGGTATTCGGCGTGGAATGGGCGCGGCAGTCCATCATTCCCAAAGTCCTGCAAATGAGCTCACACCCAAATTACTTGTACCGTATGACCACGATCTTTGCCGTGACTACCATGACACAGTCACTTGACCCAGATACGATCATCAGCTGTATCCTTCCATCTTTGTTGAATATGGTACAGGACCCCATTCCCAACATCCGCTTCAATGTGGCCAAGGCTTTTGAGGTGCTGATCCAAGAGCTCAAGTCATCGTCTGTGGGAATACAGACTGTGCAGGAACAGATTGTGCCCGCTCTGCAGGCCCTCAGTGACGACCCCGATGCTGATGTGCGTTATTACGCGCAGAAAGCACTTATCGCGGCCCAGGACATGTAGCTAGCCACGTGAGTCGCTGCCCAGGGCGCTCATGATAACATAAAAAAAGGCTTCGTTTTTCGATGTGTAAGCATTAAGTGCAAAATCTCGGCGGTGAGTCGATGTGCGATTTTTGAGCCGGGTCGTAACGTTACTCTCACACCGTCATGCTGCATCTCTTTGGCCGCAAAAACTCTGTAAAAGGGCCTGAGAAAGAGATTGATCCTGCTACCGTGACGTCAGATGTCATTCTGACGCCGCCTGCCCACTGCCGCTTGGCGCCGCCAAAGCCAAAGAGTCCTGGCGATGATGAGAAGGCCCGGGAGATCGAGCAGTACGTGGCCGAATACCGAGCAGCCCACCCATGCCCGCCAGACTATGAAAAGTTTGAGCAGCGATGGCTCAGCGAGCCCAGTCTCTGGCACCGGTACTTGCGATCCACGCATGGTGATGTCAAGCACAGCAAAAAGCGTGCTATCGAGACACTGGAGTGGCGCCGTGACTACAAACCAGATATTATACCGCCGGATGAAGTTGCGCCGGAGGCGGAGACGGGAAAGCATGTACTGACTGGATTCGACAAAGAATCACGCCCGATCCTCTACCTGCGTCCTGGCCGTGAAAACACCAAGCCATCGCCGCGCCAGATCCGTTACATGGTCTGGACACTGGAGCGCGCCATCGATCTGATGGCCCCAGGCCAGGAGACGCTTACGATTATTGTGGATTTCCATGGTGCACATTTTTCGTCCATGCCGTCGCTCGGAACGGCGCGTCACGTTGCAAATATCCTCCAGACGCATTATGTCGAGCGCTTGGGGCGTGCCTTGGTGTGTCATACGCCCCGCTTTATTTCGGCCTTCTTTACGGCTCTCTCTCCTTTTCTAGATCCTGTCACCAAGGACAAGATCCGCTTCAATCCCGACAATCTGACAGAATTCATCGAGCCTGACCAGCTCGATGCACAATTCCCTGGCGGCACGTACAATTACCGGTTCGACTTCCCCAAATACTGGTCAGCACTCGTGGAGCGATGCGACGTGGCTCCGGATGGCACGCGCAGGAATATGCAGGCGCAATGATGGCGACGCAGTCCAAAAAAGTTGTACGCACACACACATTTTCCTTATGGACCACACTGTCCTACATAGACGTTTTATTAGTGTCATGAACGCACATTCTTCACGCAACCTGCCCTCATGTAACCTTCTTGCGTTCGTCCATCGAGAATCCTCCTGGACCAAGGTTGATGAGAAGGAGCAGGCCACCGACAATTGAGAGGGTTTGGAAAAAGTCGTAGCGCAAAAAGTCGCGTTGAGGCATGGCTGAGTGGACCGTCCAGAAGTTGTTCACGGCTATATTGAGCACACTGAGCAAGAGAACAAGGAACATGGCACTCCAACGGGCTTTGAAGCCGATCGCGACCATGACACAGGCACAGAAGCCAAGGAGAGATACTAGCACGCGGAAGAAAGACCATTCGCCCCGAAGGACAAAGCCGATGAACAAAAAGATGAGCAAAACACGGCCCGCGAGCTGATAGTAAATCTTTTTGTCCGTCTCGCTAATACTGGGCAGGCCGGCAAACAGGTTGCGGCGCTGGGATGCGAGGCTCTCTGTAAATACCATGAGCAGGCCGCCGACGACGGACAAATTACGGAGGAAGAAGTTGACTTCCGTGATCAAGCCATAACCAATTCCCTGGAGCACAATTACACATAGCAGGGCGCCGATAGAGAGCTCTGGCATACGGCGAATAATGACCAGGCAAGACGCCACGGTCATGAACACCACATTGATGAGTAGGAAAACATACACAATAAAGAGTGGCATGCTGCGGTACTTGTGCAGGAAGCTTACCTGATCAGACCACTGCGTCAAGATGCGCAGCACATCTTCCAAGAATGTTACCACAATCAAGAAACGGCCGATCGCTGGAATATACGGACGGATGGGCTGTGACAGAGAGTCCATCCAGTCTTCTGCGCTGGAAGACAGACTCTTTAGCTTGTCTAGCCACGAGGTGTTGTATGAAGACGATGGTGGCATGCCATACATGTTTTGATTCATGTGCGACGGCGGCACAAACGCGGAATGTCCATACGACATGGTGATCCGTCCTGGCAGAGAATTCCACGCAGGCACTTCTCACACGGGGCCTGGGCAGTCTGCTGACTTGGCCCTCCCAGCGTCACATTGCTTACATAATACGTACAGTAGCCCTACGACAATGGAATGCCGGCGTGCTCGTCGAAACCAAGTGCTAGGTTGATATTTTGCAAGCACTGCGTCGCGGCGCCTTTAAGTAGGTTGTCGATCACACCGACGACAACGACGTGGTCGCCACTGGAGTGCACCTGTACGCCTCCGACCTTGAAGCCGTGCTTAAGAGCGATATCGGAGATCTCTGGCACCTGAGGCAGGATCTCGACCAGTTTTTCGTGGCCGTACTTGTCTTCATAAAGCTGCTTGACATCGCAGGCCGAAAGCTTAGTCGCTAGCGGCACGATAGCGGTCGAGATGATTCCCTGGAACCACGGTGCAACCATCGGCGTGAAGGCGACTTGAACTTGGCTGCCCTGCGACACGAGGGTCGACAAGTGATACCGCGCCTCGCGCTCATGGATGTGGTCCGTGAGCGAATAGGGGCGTACCGCACCATTAAGTGATGCAGGATCCAGCTTTGGCAGCGTCACAGGGCGCTCGCCTGGAGCTGGGCGGCCACCTGACTTGGTGCCTGCTCCGCTATAGCCAGAAATACCCACGACGGTGGGTAGCCGCGACAGATCCGTGTGCGGAAGAAGCGGGGCTAACAGCATCTGCATGTTCGTCGCGTAGCATCCCGGGTTTGCGATCAGCTTGGCATTGCGAATCGCCTCACGCGAATAGAGCTCTAGTACATTAGTTATCCAGTAATCAATAAGACGCACCAGGAAGGCCGTACGTCCATGCCTCGTCAAAGCGATGGTCCGCACTTAGGTCAACAATCACGCCATGGCCCTGTGGCTTGCCCTCGCCGCCTTCGCGCACTGCATCCACAAACGGACGGCACACGCCGTTCGGAAGAGCCATCACATACGCATCCGGCGGTGGGACATCAGCCCTTCCACTCTCAAGCTTTTTGAGGTCTTCTGGTCCCATGTTCGCGTAAAATACCTCGCCCTTTGTATAGTCCTGCAATGGCAGACCAGCGAGTTCTCGCGAACTCACATGCGAGAGCTCGAGATGGGGGTGCTCATTGATCAGCTGCACCAACGAGCGGCCCGTGAATCCACGCGCACCGACCAGAGCGACACGCTTGGGGGCTGCGGTCGCGTACGTACGCTGCTGCAGCGCTTCATACGCACGCGACGCGAGCTGCGGTCGCACGGACGAGGCACGTGCCCACGACGTGAATCCACGCTTTTGCTGCGCATCTGTCGTGCGGCGCATGTTGAGGGGTAGGTACGCGCGCTCAATACGACCTAGTCGCTCGAGCTCGCGCATCGTCTGCTCGACTTCGCCAACGTCTTGGATGCCATAGTAGAAAAGACTGCGGCGATTGCGTGTAAAGCTGCCGTCAGCATGCTCAAAGTGCCATGCACGATTCTCGTCATCGGCCCGCGCTGTCCATACAAGACGGCGGTAGTCTTTGCGAATCATGGCCCAAACGTTGTCGAGGATGTTGTTCATCACTGCCTCGCGCGTGATCACAAGGCGCGAGAGCACAGGGACCTCGTTTGGCGGGTGTGACACAAATGCAATGCAATTCATGCCCTCGTCACCGTACACAGTGTATGGTGAGCGCGAGAGCTCTGAGAAGATCTGTGAGACACTCTTACGATTTTCACGCACGTCCTGGTCGTACTCGCGCAGCATCGAGCGCAGACGCTCCGTGCCTGCATCATCAATGGACGACGCACGGAAGAGTTTGTAGCCGCGGCGAATCAGCGTACCAGCACCACTGTCTGTGAACAGCTCCTTTTGGAGCTGGTCCACCGAAATGATCGCAACCGATGACGAGCGCGGCAGGTGATCCAGCAGCTCCTTCATTTCACGCAGCTTGAGCTTCGTGCCATACTTGACCCACTCCTCCTTCATCAGCGCATCGTATTCCTCGTCGAGGTTGATGGACTCGATGAGCTCGCCCGTGCGGCCGTGGAATAGCCCCCCCTTCTCATTCAAATACACAATCTTGAGTGGTTCCAGCACCTTAGCCAGCTCACTTGCCGCTACATCCGCATTGACATTGAGAATCTGGCCATCTTCTGAGAGGGCTAAACTCGTCAGAATCGGCAGGCACCCGGCACGAATCGCACTTTCAATGGGCTCCTTGTCGACACGCTCAATCTTTCCGACAAGGCCATAGCGCTCCTGGTCGAGATACGATGCCGAAAAGACACCCAGGGGAATCGGGCGCGCGCGGCTGCCCAATGACTCCAGCTTCTCGACGAGCTTCTGGTTCTCCTCCAAAAACACACGACGGGCGACACGCAGCGTGGCCGCATCGGTGATACGAATACCGTCCGAGTAGTCTGGGACCACCCCTTCACGCTCCAGAATCTCGTTCAGTTGCGGGCCAGCGCCATGCAGCACGATAGGATATAGACCCACACGATGCAAGAACGTCAGACTCAAAGCGAGGTCGTCCAGCTCATTCGTGAGAATGGCACCGCCCACCTTGATCACAGCAAACTTATTAGCCGTGCTAAAGATGCGAAGATACCTTTCGACCTCATTTTTCGAGGCGATCGAGTAGAGCAGACGCACAATGGTTTCGCGGTCCCCCGACAGTTCGCGCAAAGCAGGGCTCTGCGTATGCATAGCGCGCGAAGCATACAGACTACGGCATGCCACGCCACATGCTGGAATCCTACGCGATCCCAAGCGTCTCAGCGCACACCTCCCAGACATCGTCCAGGCACGCATTTTGTGGATTGAGGTAGATAGCAAGCAAATGCAGGCGGACTGGCGTGGTAGTCAGCCTTTCTGCTGACTCGTTCTCTACACGTGACCCAACACGTGTGGTCGACGCCCCAATGCAACTCGGCGTGTGTTGTTGGGCTGCGCAAACACTAGTTGTGTCAGGGAGCCATTGGACACAAGCGTCTGTGTCACGGCGTCGATCCGTCGTACTGCTATCAGACGTTTTGTGGCATGGCTGCCACCACGATACCTCCTGAGCGAGGCAAGATCGGTCATACCGCGTCGTACGCCTACATGTACGGCGATGCGAACGCCAAAGAAAACATGAGCCTTGGTATATCTCGTCGTCCATCTACGCAGCGCCAGGCGCCAGGCATTCCTCGCTCTGCGGGATTCGACAGTCTCCAAGACTTATTAGAGCGCGAAGGATACAAAGATACTCGCATTGTCACGCCCAAGATACCCAAGGTCATCAGCATTGATGATGCAGACGACATGGGCCTCGTTTCAGATGAGCCGCCACGGCGCAAAGCAACACCTATGCATGACCCTGCCTCTTATCTGCCAAGGAAGCAAGACGATATCGAGCAATGGATGCATCAGGTGACGGCCTCCGCGCAAGGTCCACCGCCGCCCCGTCTGCGTACGTCGCGGAGCGATCATGCCTTGAAGAAGCGGCCTCGGCGACGCCAAAGCACCATTTGGGATGCGAGTGTGGCATACCTTCACTCGGCGGGACAGGACGTGCCGTCGGTTCCACCCCCCGTTCCACCCGTTCCGCCGCAGTACAAACCCCGGCCTGGTGCGGCGGTTGGGCTGCCGGGTGAATCGGCCCCTGGCTTTGCATCATCACCTGCCGCACCGGTACTCTCTCGCGAAGATGCCGTTGTGCACGTGTACGAAACAGATTCGACGGTGCTGCCTCGTGGACTCCGTCGCTCCAAAAGTGAAGACTTGCTGCACAAGACACTCAAGTCGCGGCGCACGCAGCGCCTTGATGCACCATTGGAATGTACGTGCGGCCACACACGTTCCAAAGTGCCTATCGAGCCACGATGGCACCTGCAACTGTGCCCTATTCGCGTGCAATGGGAAGCGACTATGACGGAACCGATTCCGCCGCCGCCGCCTCGACTGACTGTCTCGACACCTCGGGGTATCAGCACACCCAAGCACCTTGAGCTGAGTGGTGCTGAGTTTGATCCTGTCGATACACCCAACGCTCTGTCGCGCTATATTCCCTTCTCGCGCCCAGGATTTGCTCTGGCCAAGCGTGCCACGTTGGAAGGTCTCCACGGCTTCTTCAGGGGCCAGGAGAAAGTATCCGACGTGCATTCATTGCGCTACCCAAGCAAGCCACGTCCTTCGCCACAGCCACGATGTGTGCCAGCTCCTCGCCTTTCCCGTGCCACCTCGTTGCCGCAGCTGAGCAAGACGCCTAAGCGCCTACCTGATGTGCCTGCCATCCGCATAGAGGCATCTCCCTCACTCACGGGCTCCCAGCGCGTTCATGAGCTGCATCAGCACTTCCAGAACCGCCTAAAGCAGGACGACTCGACAGAGCTGGCTGCGACGCCCAAGCTAGATGGCCTACTTGTATCGGACGAGAGTGACCATGCGAGCTTGATTGAAAGCCCGACGCTCCAACGTGCTCGTTCGCGCTCGCGTCTTACGGGCGCAGCACGGCTGCCTGACCTGGCAGCTTCTCACGAGATACCATCTTCACGACCCCCTCTTGATGACACCGTGAACGTCTGTCACGATGCGATGCCCCGGCCACCGCCACCGACGACGGACACACTTTTGGCCCCGCCTACTCGCAAGCTCCGGCGCTCGACACGGAGTCGACCGGACCTTGTGAGGCATACAGCCGCACCGCGCGTGCTGAGCCAAGCGTCGCTGTCGGATCGACGGCCTATGCGCCCCATCTCCCCCCACAACAATGTTTTCATGACCACCTAACTACGTAGCGTGTTGTTCTGCTCGACAAACCCTGTTGTCACGTCAATGCCTTGGCGCTCGCGCTCAAAAGCGGCGCGGTACTCTTTCATGGCACGGTCATAGTCCGAGATGGGCTCATCGGATTGTGGCGGTGGCGAAGCCTTTCCGCGCGTCTCGGCGGGTAAGGCGTTCCTGGCGTGCTGCTGTCGTAGATGCTCCCATTGGCTCGGCTCGCTGGTACGATTCTGACGGAGCTCGTCCCAGCGCGACTGGGGTGCCGACGACGAGGGCGGCGCGTCGCCCCAGGACGAGGACGACCAGTTGGCTGACGCAGCCGGCGGTGCCTCGCTCGATCGTGGTGCAGCTTGCGCCCAATCATTGCTTGTATCGACGGGCTCCGCGGTGGGCGCGTCCGACAGGGGATTGGTCTTGATGCCTCGTCGCCGCTGGTCCATCGTGTACTGCATGGCGTTCATGAGATGACGAGGGTCTTCAATCGAGCGAAGCGACGAGCGACTCCATGCGATGCCGAACGGCACCATGAGCATCGATCCACCCAAGCCGCCCAACAACGTATAGAAACAGAGAGCCGCAAAGCGCGGCGGATTTTTCAGGCGGCGCAGGGCATAGTACATGCCGGCCGTGCCACCGGCAAAACCGACTAAGCGGCACGTCATCACATTGCTGCTAATGTTGCGCAGTGCCTCGACTGTCGTGAGCGCTGCCGTACGTACGTTCCTGCGGCGTAAACTTGGTCGGCTCTAGCCGCTGCGGTGCTGCTGGCTGCATGTCGAGACGAGGTGACAAGTTCACCAATAGGGACGTGCACATGCGCCGCCGATGCCACGCGACCGGCCCAAAAATGGGGCGCGCCTCCGGCCGACACGCTACGCGACACGAGGGACACTGGGCCCGACTCCGACTGGCTTGGCAACGCACTCTACGCATGGCGACGGCGCAAGTTCCTAGCTGCCGTGCCGATCCCTTGGTGGAACGTGCTGAGCGCTTATGGCGTCACCTGCGCCTTGCCTCTCATGAGGCCGGTCTAGCCAGCGGCAAGCCCACGCCGCCGCCCAAGGCGTTTGAGACGCCGGCGCTGTCGTCCCCTGCGTCTTCGGCGTCGTCATCCTCGGCGTCTTCCACTGTGCCTGCCATGTCTCTGTACGAGAGCCTATTTGGCCGGCACTATCAGCTCGAGCCGCTGCACGAGCAGAAGCACAGCGCGCCCGTCATGCGACTCGTGTCGCCACCACAGCCGCTCCCGTCGCCGCGGCCACTCGCGAGCACGGCGAGTGAGCGCCTAGCTCTCGCCGCATCGTCGCCTCAGCATGGGAGTGAGCTGCACAAGCGACGTCGTCTGGCCGCTCCGGAGTCTGCGTCGTTTCAGTTTCCGCCCCGATCATCGCTGACGCAGGGACTCGGTCATGCGCCACACACGCGCCGCCGCCTGCCTGCTGCGCGTGCTGGCCACGCCCGGATCGCGTCGATGCCTGAGCAGCGCCACGGGCACTATGTGCCTGTACGCGGCCATGATGCCGTGCCGGAGGCGGCCTCGCTTCATCCCGCAGCCGATGCTATGCTGCGCCTCGCCAGCACGCCAGCTGTGCATACGCCACGGAGCCATGTGCGAACGCAGAGTCGCGACGACCAGGACGCGATGCTGTTACCGCCGGCGATGCGCACGCACCGGCGCTCCGTGTCGCACAGCACGGCCGAGCTCAATGTGCCCGTCTCGCACGACCGCACGAGCGGCATCACTACTCCGCCGGCCGGAGTGGCTGCTCTGCCCGTGACGCCCAAGTCGATGGGATCGCAGTCCATGAGCTATGGCGACTATTTGATTATGAGCCCCAGTCCCCGACCACGTATGCATCCGCATCGACATGCCGATACACTGCCGGTATCTCCGCCCCGCCAGCGCGCATGGTTCCCGGACACGCCTGGTCGGCGTGGCGTGCGACCCTTGTGGGCGCAGCCATCACGCTAGCCGAATCGTACATAGTCTTATCACGTGCATGTCTTGCTCCACGACCGCGACCATGTCGGCAGCCACGCAGCCGGAAACGCTGACGTCCGATGCGCGGTACGTGTGCCTCGACTTGCTCGGCGCGGGTGCGTATGGCCATGTGTACCGCGGCATGGACCGCTCAACAGGCACTGCCGTTGCCATCAAAATTGTGGAGCTGGACATGTCCACCGAGGAGCTGAATGCGGTGCAAAAGGAGATCCATATTCTGAGCCAGGTACAGTGCCCGTTTGTGACGCGCATGTACGACAGCTTTGTCGTCGGTATGCAACTTTGGATCGTGATGGAGCTGTGTGTGGGCGGCAGCTGTGCGGATCACGCGCGGCAGGGGCGCCTCAACGAAGCGCATATTGCCGTGATCCTGCGGGACGTCCTGCGCGCCTTGGTATATCTGCACGCCGAAGATATGGTACACCGTGATATCAAGGCAGCCAATGTGCTTCTATACATGGACCAGCATGGGACCGGCATCCGTGTCGCCGACTTTGGCGTCGCTGGGCGTCTGCAGCAGGCTCATGCCAAGTGTGAGAGAGCGTTTGTCGGCACGCCGTACTGGATGAGTCCTGAAGTCATTAAGCAGAGCAGCTACAACACTAAGGCGGACATATGGAGCACCGGCATCATGGCTATTGAGCTCGCAGAAGGCGAGCCGCCGTATGCCGACCTACATCCTATGAAGGTACTGCATCTCATCCCACGCAACCCTCCGCCCCAGCTTTCGCCGACTTACTCGTCCGCCTTCCGCGACTTTGTCGCGCAGTGTCTTACGCGCGATCCGGCGAAGCGGCCTACCGCTGCGGCCCTGCTGAAGCACAAGTTTATCCGGCACGCCGGCTCGGCTGTCTCGATTCTCACGCCGCTGGCGCAGCAGTACAAGCCCCTGAAGCACAGTGCTTCGTCCCAGTATGCGGCAGCTCAGACCACAAATCCACCACCTCTGTGGGAATTTGCTTCTCTACGTCGCTAAATGTGCGCGCACTCTTTTTCAAGCCAGCGCAGAGCACGCACATCCTTTTCCAGACGCGGTCGCAGCTTGGCAAGCACTTCATCGTGGTACGCATTGACCCAGGCGATTTCGCTCGGGCTGAGCAGGTCTGTATCGATCAAACGCGTCTGGATGGGACACAGCGTAATATGCTCGAATCGCAAGAAGCCCTTGCTCGTCGGCGGCTCACTCACACCGTCTGGCAGCGTATGCGGCTGCACAATCACCAGGTTCTCAATGCGGATACCCCAGTGGCCGTCCAGGTAGTAGCCTGGCTCGTTACTCAGCACCATGCCGGCCTGCAGACCCGTCTCGTTGAAGACCGCGCGCGTGCCGATACCCATGGGCGGCTCATGCACATTGAGATAGTGGCCCACGCCGTGACCCGTGCCGTGGCGGTACTCGAGGTGATCGCGCCAGCCTGGAGCGCGCGCCAGCGCATCGACGACGTATCCAGTGACGTTCACGGGGAAGATGAGCTGGTCGATGGCTATGTGGCCTTGCAGCACGCGCGTAAAGCAGCGGCGCTGCTCGGCCGTCGGCGAGCCAAAGTGCAACGTGCGCGTCACGTCCGTCGTGCCAAAGGCAAAGTGGGCGCCCGAGTCACACACGTAGAGGTCGTTGGCATCCACAGGGGGGCTGCCTTTTTCCGGCGGCGCGTAGTGGATGATGGCGCCGTTCGGGCCCGTCGACGAAATGGTAGGAAAGCTCAAGCCCCGGAAATCCGGCTGCTGCGCACGGAACGCCTCGAGTTGGTCGGCAGCCTGCGTCTCTGTCACCGTCTGCCCGTTCGTGAGTGCCTCCTCCAACCACGCAAAGAACGACACGAGCGCCGCACCGTCGCGGATATGCGCTTCGCGGAATCCGTCCAACTCCGTGTCATTCTTTATACTCTTGTGGTCCACGAGGATCGAGCGCGTGATGCGTGCCTTGCCACCCAAGGCATCGTACACGGCCAAGGATGCACGCTTTCCAATCAGCACACGCTCGTTGAGCGCATGCAAGTCGTCGTAGAAGGCCTCGTACGGGCGGATCGCGACATGCGAACCAAGGTGCACGCGCACCTCGTGCGTGAGCTGCGACTCATGGATATAGAGCGTACACGTGTCGAGTGTCACGATGGCAAACGCGAAAAAGACGGGGTTGAATGGCACGTCGCTGCCACGCAGATTAAAAAGCCACGCCACCTCATCGAGCATCGTAGCAACAAAGCCACTAGCGCGCTTCTTCTGCACTTCATCGCGCAGAGCTTGTATTTTGCTCGTGAATGCGCGACCGGTGATCGAGTCTGGAAGAGCGAATACCGGCTCGTGCGGCCGCGATGGACGATCGGTCCACACTTGCGCGACAAGGTTCTCTGCGAGCGGCACGAGCGACGACGACGACGCTTCGTCAAGGGCGCTGCGCAGCGCCAGAGCCTCTCCCGCGCTGATGAGCTTGGGGTCCACACCAACACGCGAATGGGGCTCCATGTTCTCGACCAGCCATTCGTCCCACGTCGGCACGCCAGGCTCGCCCGCGCGCATCAAGGACCAGACGCCCGGCTCGAGTTGCTGCGACGCCTGCAGAAAGTAGCGGCCGTCCGTAAAGAGGAGAGCCTCTTTGAGCGTGACCAGGGCACATCCCGCCGAGCCATTGAATCCGGTAATGTGGCCACGTAGTAGATCGGCATCGGATGGATATTCGCTCGCGTGCTCGTCTTCGGACGGCACGATGTAGGCTTGCAGATGGTGGACGCGCATGCGCTCACGCAGCTGCTCAACGAGTGAGGCCGTGCGCACAACACCTGTACTAACAGCACCCATGACTCGACGCGTGGTAGTGAAGGAGCGAGCACGAGGAAGAAAAGAGCGTGCCAGGCCGCAAAGCATGCACAGAAACCCTAGGGCCGCGCGGCGCTTCCCAAGGCCCCCCTGTCATGTGATGCGAACCGATGTGTCCTTGTTGAAAAGGTGGTTGACTATGGGACGGGTGCATCAACACCCGTCAGGGACCGTATTAAGCGCGTTGAGTACTATACATACAGGGTGTTGATGAGCCTGGGTAAAATGAAGACAGCATGATGCTCAAACCCTTAGTAGCGGTAATGGTCGGCCTTGTAGGGACCGTCGACGGGAATGTCGAGGTACTCCGACTGCACCTTGGTGAGCTTGGTGAGCTTCACATTCAGCTTCGTGAGGTGGGCGCGGGCGACCTCCTCGTCGAGCGTCTTGGGCAGCATGTACACCTGGCCACGCTGGAACTTGTTTTCCTTGTCGTTCCACAGCGTGATCTGGGCGAGCGTCTGGTTGCAGAACGAGGCGCTCATGATGAACGAGGGGTGGCCCGTAGCACAGCCCAGGTTCACGAGACGACCCTCGGCCAGCAGGATCACGTGGCGGCCGTTGGGGAGCGTGTAGCGGTCGACCTGGGGCTTGATGTTCACCACCTCCTTGGCGATCTGCTTGAGGCCAGCGACGTCAATCTCAATGTCAAAGTGACCAATGTTGCACACAATGGCGTCCTCCGGCATCATCTCAAAGTGCTTCGTAGTGATGATGTCACGGTTACCCGTGGTCGTCACAAAGATGTTGGCCTGCGCAGCCACGTCGTCCATCGTGTCGACCTGGTAGCCGGCCATGGAAGCCTGCAGGGCGTTGATCGGGTCAATCTCCGTGACAATGACACGGCAGCCGTATGAGCGCAGCGACTCGGCACAGCCCTTACCGACGTCACCGAAACCAGCCACCACAGCGACCTTACCGCCAAGCATGACGTCGGTGGCACGCTTGATACCGTCGACAAGCGACTCACGGCAGCCGTAGTAGTTGTCGAACTTGGACTTGGTGACCGAATCGTTCACGTTGATGGCAGGCACCTTCAGCTCGCCCTTCTTGACAGCCATGTACAGGTGGTGCACACCCGTCGTGGTCTCCTCCGACAGACCACGGATGTTGTCGAGCAGCTCGGGGTACTTGTTGTGGATGGTCCACGTGAGGTCACCGCCGTCATCCAGGATCATGTTGAGGGGCTGACCGTCAGGGAAAGCCTTGAGCGTCTGCTCAATGCACCAGTTGTACTCCTCATCCGTCTCGCCCTTCCAGGCAAACACGGGGATACCCGCAGCGGCAATGGCTGCAGCAGCGTGGTCTTGCGTCGAGAAAATGTTGCACGACGACCACGACACCTGCGCACCGAGGGCGACAAGTGTCTCGATGAGCACAGCCGTCTGGATCGTCATGTGCAGACAGCCGGCAATGCGAGCACCCTTGAGGGGCTGCTGAGGGCCGTAGTTCTGGCGCAGGGCCATAAGACCGGGCATCTCACCCTCAGCAATTTGGATCTCCTTACGGCCAAAAGCAGCAAGCGAAATGTCAGCGACCTTGTAGTTCGACATGGCAGTGGTTGTGGTGGGAGGGAAAGGCGCACGCCAGCGCGCCTGCGTCCATGACCGGAAACTCCACGTAGACCGCCTGTGACGTTGCTGCATGCGCCAGGGACCGTGGAGCGCGCCAGCGTGCAAGAAGATCTGCACCACGTGCCAGACGTGCATATACCACGTGATGTGACGTGGCTCCTTCCTGGCTTCGGCGTGCGCTGGGCCAGACGTGTGTGCGGCATGATCGTCCCCCCACCCAAACCAGCGTGCGAGCTGTATGAGCTGACGCAGTATCACTGTCAGCTTCAGCAACATCGTATATTGTGTCATCCGGTCGAGCGCGTGTTCCGCAAGTGTGGCGAACGTCGTCCGGTCGTCGAAGTGACGCATGTCGTCGAGTATACGCGAGAAGGCATTCCCTATCTACCGCCGGGCGTAGCGTGCGTATATCCCACTAACGTCAGCGATGCGCTACCGCAAGGATGATACCCTCTATACCCCACATACCTAAGTAATGCTGTGTTTTCACATCACGTTGGTGTCAGTCTATACATGCGCCCTATCTAAGGAGTCAACCATGTGCTGTGCTACACAAGGTTTTGACGGGACAAGTGGGGCGAGATAAAGTACATTTTGGCCACGTCTTACTAACCGCCGTATTGCCCACCATCAATATGTGCGGCTGATGGGCGTGGCACATGCTGGAATTGTGCGTAGAGTGCGTCGAAATCGCCTTGTAGACTTGTTGCCGTGGGTCCCAATGACCTGTTCAGATCGTGCCATTCGTGCCAGAGAGTGTGGAAGCGGTCCCAGGCGGCCTGGCGGTCCGGGAGAGGGAGTGGATCGGCGGGAGAGCTGTCTGCGCCCAGCACCTGCAGGGTGACACGCAGCATGCCATAATACGCCCGGCTGATGGTGTCCATACACACGCTGGACGAGGCGATCGCATGCGCCAGACCCAGCTGAAACTCGCCGAACAAAGCATCAAGTCGCTGCCGCGCATGTGGATCCATGGCGTACTGAGGATATCGACTCGTTTCGTAGAAGCACACGGCATAGTACGTCAAGGACGGCACCGGCGGATGCGACGTGTCGTCCCAATCTACAGCCTCTTCGGGCGTGTTGAGCAGGTCCGATGCCCAGGCGAACGCTGCCTCGTCATGGCCGTGCGCGAGGTGAGCACGCACAACGTAGGAGGCCAGTGTCGGTAGCGGCACATGCGCACGCTGGTCGCCAACCACGCGTTGCACCATGGAAGCCATGCCATAAGCTAGCAGCGAGCGCAGATATGGCTCGATATGTGCCTGGGGCAAAGCCCGTCCGGACGCACACCAGTCCTGATACAGGCGCATCGCAAACGACAAGCTTGTGGGCCGTGAGTAGGAGTGCATGAACAGCCACCCAAACAGGGTCGGCGACGTGCATGGCAGCATGGAGACATGGTGCTCACGCATCTGCTCATACAGCAGCCGACTCTGACGGCCGTGCCGACATCGAATATGCAGACGCAGCAGCCGACTCAAGTGATCCGCACGCACGAGCGGCACATCATGGTGAGCCATCATGTGCCGCGTCCATGATGCCAGCAGAGTCGTCCATGGTATGGGCTCATCCACGCGCGCCTCGACCCAGGCGCACGTTTCGGCAGGTCTCGAGTGCATCCGGCTTTCGAAAGCGCGAACCAGCTCGCCATACATTTGCTCGTCAGCATGCATGCCGGCTTCATACAATGCCTCGAATGTGCGCAACGCCAACGACAGCGCCGCCTGAGGCGAGACACGCGTTCGGACCATCCATGTTAACGCCGAGATCGCCGATGCATACACGTCAAACGGAATGCCTGGACGGCGCGTCTCGACTAGGTCAAGGGCCGCGCGGGCATCGTTCATACGACATAAAACCACGGCAGCGCGTTCATGCATGTACTGCGGCTGAAGCGCGTGCACGTCACGCACGAGCTCATCGAGGGGACGAGCGGTGCACGCGAGCGGAAAGCGTGGTGTCGATGGCGGCGCTAGACAAAGACGCGTCAGCGTTGGACCTGCCTGACGGAGCCAGCGCTGAACGAGGGTATGTTTGATGGGCCAGGATCGGAGGAAGGCGAGACGAATCGCCTCGACACCTAGGATGAGAGCTGCCTCTTGCCCTGTGCGCTCGTGCCATGCGAGCGCCTCGTCAAGTACCGCAGCTAGCGGCTGGGCAGCTGACACCATATCCTGAGGCGGCGCGTCGTGGGTCATGTAGGCTGTCAGACACGGACCCAGCGCGTCCATCGCCTGCATGCGCGCGAGACGAAACACCAAGCGCCCAGCCAGGTCGCCATCCAGCGTGTGTAGATCACCGGCCACATCAAGCAGGATGGACGCCTGTGTGCGCCGTTGCTCTGTCCGAGCCTCGGCGACGAACGTGGCGTCGATTCGCTCAGCGCGCTTGAGCAAGAGGTATACGAGGCGCTGGCGCATCTGCGGGGGTATCGAGCGAGTGGGATAGGCCGACTGATGAAAGTGGTACAGCTCACAAAGGTGCCAACACACTGTGTCGAGGCGATCGTACAGGCCGCTGGCGGGTATCGGGTTGGGTCCCTCTGCCACGAGAGTCCATAGCGAGAGCCAGAGAGGGTATGCGGGTGTATGTGCGCGTAACATCGCCAAACATGCATCGATGTCCTGGTTTTCTAAGGCGGTCATAAATGAGCGTGTCGTCTCGCCCTCGTCCGCCTCGGATGGCGGTGGCTGGAACGGCTGCCAGTAGCGTGTAAAGGTCGTGGGGGGCAGGGCCTGCAGCACGGCATGCCGCGTGAGCCACCGAAGAGACGGAGGCACCCATGCCAGCCTCGGCATGAGCGTGTGTGTTCTTGCGCCATGTACGCGTGTCCGCGGCAGCAGCGCACGCCACCTAGCACGCGGACGAGGCATGCATGCAAGAACTGGCGAAGAAAAAAAGGAGGATGGCTGACAGCGTAATTCCTCGACAAACGCGTGGGTCGACGACGCGTGTCGACACCAGAGCTCTTCCGCGACACCCGATCATGAGCCACTTGTCGCGTGTGCGAGCGCGGCGCACGCCCTCGTTCGGTGGATCACAGGTGCTTACGAGTGGCATCAGCTACTCGAATGCACGCGCAGCGGCGCCAGCTATTGAGCTCTCGGAAGACCAGCGTCAGGAGATTCGCGAGGCATTTGATCTGTTTGACACGGACAAGGACGGAGCCATAGACTACCACGAGCTCAAGGTGGCGATGCGTGCGCTGGGCTTTGACTTGAAGAAGGCCGAGGTGCTGGATATTTTGCGCGAGAACGATCCAAGTGGCACGGGCCTGCTGGACTGGCCAGCCTTTAACCGACTGAGTGCGTGCACCTTTTCTGACCGACAGTGACGGAGCGCATCGCCGCACGCGATCCACGCGAAGAGATTCTGCGCGCATTCGCGCTATTTGACGAAGACCACACGGGTAAAATCTCTTTGCGCAATTTGAAACGCGTGGCGAAGGAGCTCGGTGAGAGTCTGGACGACGAGGAACTGTGCGTACACTCGACTGACCACCAGACAAGCTATGATCGACGAGTTTGATCTCGATCAGGACGGCGAAATCGACGAGCAGGAGTTTCTCCAGATCATGATGGACGAGCCATAGCGTCGTAGCGTACTTGGGATACACACCTCCACAGGAAAGGGGCGCCCTCGGCCCTCGACGCCACGTCTGTGTCCCACACCGCCATGTCGGCTGGGCGGAATCAGTACTATGAATTCTACCGCCAGAGCAGGTATGTGACCGCCATTTGCTCACGCATAGCATTGGGATCCAGCTCACAGATGCGCTAGACGAGCTGATCCAATCTGGGCACATTAACCCCATCTTGGCGATGAAGGTGCTGGAGCAGTTTGATAAGTCGATTTCCGAGACGCTCGCCAACAACGTCAAGTCCAAAGGCAATGTCAAGGGCCACCTGCATAACTATAGACTGTGCGACGAGGTGTGGACGTTCATTATCAAAGATGCCATGTTCAAGCTCGACAACGGCGAGATGCTCTCTGTCGACAAAGCCAAGATCGTGGCATGCAAACTCGGCGAAGGCAGCAACCGTTGATGTACTATAGAGGGTCTCTGCATACCTAGCGTGATTCGCTGAACAGGCCGCCTCCTCGGCCCAGGCCGTCCACCCACGGTGCGATGACGTCTACGCACGGCCGACGACGCGGATTCTGTCAGCAACGTAGTGGGTGTCCAAGTGGTCGTGACTGGTATATGCTATGATGCCTGCTCCTACGTCGGCACCAGAGGAGGTGGAAGCGTGTCGACGCAGGAAAGGGTATCGACAGGCAAGCCCGCAGCGAGATGAGTCGTGCCAGCACGGGGGCGATGCACTCGAGCTGGACCGCGACGCATGCATGAAAAAACGCCTGTCTCGTGTCGGCCAGCGTCCCGCCTCACTGTGACTGGCAAGCTTGACGACCATCGTGGGATGCGACGATGCGGGGCGCGAGGGCGCCGTCATCCGAAGTGACCTGAGAGAGTGCGCGCCCGTGGGCCTCAGATGCTTTGCATGAGCGTCTCTTCAGCAGCTTGCGTGGGTGGTGGTGGCCAGATCCGAGCCGAGTCGTCTTGAGCATGTTCTAGCGGCAAAGATAGGGGCGATCGCGGTCGGGTGCGGCGGTGCACGCCCGGCACACTTCCGCCACCTGCGCCGCGACTGGGGGGAACGTGCTGCGGGTCCCATGGTGTCATCGAGCCGTGCTCATGTCGGCGTTGTCGGTTCGCCAGCGAACGAGCGTATCGGAGTCCACATGCATTACACAGCGTCTTGAGGCCTGATGGTCCGCGGCGCCATTCAGGGCTGTCTGTCCTGCCGCAGCTCGTGCACTTGCTAACAGACACCTCAGACTGCCTACTTGCTTCCAAGTCAGACCAAGGCGACGACGCTGCGACACGCGGCGATGCCTGCTGGACAATCTGGAAGCAGGCCAGCACGACGGACGCACAGGGCACCAGCACACTAGTGACCGAGAACGTAGATTGCTTCGATGTAAGCGTATGCGATGCACGCAGCCGATCCAAACAAGTAGCATGCTCAGGCAAGGCAACATCCTTGACGAGCTGCACAAAATCACGCGCATAGTACGTGTGGGGCGGTGGCCAGCTCATCAGCAGGGAGCGCGGCTCCTCTGACGACAAGAGCTGGAACACATGAGATACGGGGCCAAAGGGCGGTGGGCATGATGCCCACAAGCTTTTCCACAGTCGCTGGCACTCAGGGGCTTCAAAGCTGCCGGGCGCAAGTCCACAGGCATGGGACGCGTCCGCCGTGGCGTGGAAGAAGCACACAACGAGCTGCTCATGGAGTCGCGATACGATCACGTCGACGGTGTCATAGTCCGGCACATTCACACCATGAAGGAAGGCCGGCATCGACGTCAGCGAGGCATACCTGCATTGGATCACACGACCAAAGAGAGTCGGGTCCTGCATGATCGTGCGTAGGTGGTCTGTGACGCGCGGCTGTTCGTCCGGGTGCACAAACTGCAGCATGGATGCACCATACAAGGCCGTACCTACCTTTCTGTGCGCTCGCGGATCGACGTATACGAAGGAAAACACGGGCTCTGGGTCGTGGCTGCACCGGCAAATGGCCCAGTAACACCGCGTCCTTTCGACGTGCTGCTGGGCTAGGGACGTACGCATCGGTTTATGCATGTCTGGCTGCTCCATCTCGCTGACCGCGACAGGGAAGGGGCACGGTGGCACACCGACTGACATCGCGGCCTGTGCCAGGTGTCTTGGTCCCACGGCGGCTGGTGGCGGGGCTGAGTGGTCCCCCGGCAGCGAGGCTGAGGTAAGCGTGATCATCCTGTGGGGGCGAGGACTCCGTTTTGGCTTCCACTCCACGGCTTGGGATGCGGATTCCCATTCACCGAGCCACTCAGACACTGGAGCATGCGGACGTGTCGCATGTACCCCCGCCGCTAGTGCGCCTCAGTCCGTCGGGTGAGCTGGTGCTGGTGGAGATGCAAGGCACGCTGGAAATGGACGGAGGTGATCCGCATGGTGGCGAAACGATTGGCACGCTGACGTTTCCTCCAGGGCGCGAAGACAAGCCCATTCTCCAAATATCGCATCATCGTCTCGAGGGAACGATCGTCAAGCTGCGCAAGCCTCTGGCCGTCTTGCAGAAGCGCACGTCTCCGCGCTCACGACAGCCGGCGTCTCCGCCGACATCGCCCACGGCCTCACCGACCCTGTCTCGCCAACGCGCACGCGAAACTCTCGTAACGCCACCCCGATCCTCCGCCGCAGCGCCCGCGTCTAGCAGTCCGATGCCGGAACGGCCGACGTCGCTCTTTGATGGATACGCTGATTTCTCGTCGCCACAAGCGGGCGCATCAGATGCCATGCCTCTTCCTACAACTACATCGTATGCGATTGTGACGCTCATTCGTCACAAGCTGCTATTTTCTCAGCGACCCGAACCGATCGTTGCATTGGATCGTGCGCCATGACCATGATACCCATTACAAAAGCTCCACGCGACGCTGGTGTAGCAGCGTGCGCACGGCTCGGTACGGCACGACGTGGATACTTCCGCGAAGTAGCGCGACTTTTTCGTCCTCTGACAGGGTCAGGAAGCCGCCATCGTCGCGGCAGTATATAAACACTGGCGCATCCAGACGTGGTGCCGTCACCATGCCGCCAGGGGCGCCCGAGGCACCGCCAGGGGCAGGATCGTCCATGCCGCGCATGGGCTCTGGCAAGTACTGTAGCACAGCCGATTGCATGTGCTCCGACATGAGCTGTTCATACCGCTTGACGTAGCCCAGCTCGAGATCCGACAGGCGCACCTGCTCAGATGGCTGGGAGGCCAGGTGCGACGCGTAGGCCTCCAGCTTGACGAGACGTGCGCGCAGAAACGAGCGTACGAGCCATTTCGCGCGATCAGCGTCCAGCTGCACGAGATTGAGCCGGAAATGCTCCTCTTCCGACGTCGACGTATCCGTCATGAGCGAGTCGAGAATCGCCTGCTGATGCTGCAACTGGTCCATCACCGTATCAAAGGCATCGGCGGGCCATGGCTGGATCTCGGGTGTGCCACGCTCGTTGAGCCATGCATGGGTAAGGCGCACAATAGCTGGCCTCTGATCCGCCACATGCGCGACGTCCTCATCCGCTACCACGTTCGAGCTCACATGCTGCGGCTCATCGTCTTCGTGCCACACATATTTCGCAGCGGCATGTGACATGCCGCGTGCAAGACCAAGGCTCGGCGCCTTCGTCGGGTCTCGGTCCGTTGGGCCCGAGTGGAGAAGGGCCCCCCTGACCGGCGCCTCGCGACCTTCCGAATCTGCCTCGTCATGACAGACAGCATACCTACGCGTGCCCTGGACAAGATATACTCGCCGCACACGCTCCCGGGTGAACAGGCTCGATGGCACTCTCTTGTCGAGCACTTTACCCACATCTTTCACCACAAGCCCCAATTTGTGGCTCGTGCGCCGGGCCGACTCAACTTGATTGGCGAGTACGTATCAGCACAGTAACGCCCCAGACACATTGACTATGTTGGCTACAACGTGATCCCGATAGCGATCGAGAAAGATATCCTGATGGCTGCGGCGTTTGAGCCTGACTCGACGCCAAGTCTTCGCTGCGACCTGCATAATGCCATCACGCACTTTGCGCATTCGACGTTTGAGTGCGATATGACGGACCCCCATTCGATCGAGCTCGTGCACTTCGGCAACAAGCGCTGGGCCAACTATTTCAAGGTCGTGCTCCTTGGCTTGCAGTCGGTGCTGCCACCAGAGGTGCGCCAAAATGCGCACGGTACGATCAAGGTGCTGGTCGACGGCACGGTGCCGCCCGAGAGCAGTTTGAGTTCGAGTGCCGCCATGACGACGTGCAGCTCGATCGTGATCCTGACCGCGCTGCAGGCGCTCCATGTGGTCCCACGCAAGGTCATAGCCGACGTGGCATGCCACAGCGAGCGTCTGGTCGGCGTTCACTCGGGTGGCATGGATCAGGCCGTGTCTGTGTTTGGCCAGCGCGACATGGCCTTGTTCGTGTCGTTTGCCCCCACACTTCACGTATCACCGGTCGAACTACCACTGGGCAACCAGTACGTGTTTCTCGTGACAAACACCATGATCAAGTCCGACAAGAAGGCCACCGCCCCCGAGCGCTACAATTTGCGTGTCGTGGAGACACGCCTCGCCGCTGCTGTGCTGAAGCGTGTGCTCCAGACCAAGTCAGATATTCCGATCCAGTTCCGCGACACATTGCGCTCGGTCTCCGACACGTTCTGGGCAGGACACACGGGCGAGTGGGACAAGATCCTGCACGAGTTTGACGACGTGCGCCATGCCTGCCATGACTTGGGTCTCGAGGCCGGGCATCTCCAGGCCATGCTGAACATTGTCGAGCACCACATCCCGCGCCGCGGCCTTTCGCGCGAAGAGGTCGAGAACCTGGTCGGCATACATGGCGACGACTTTGACCACCACTTTTTGAAAGACTTTCACATCCGCGCCTCCGAGTTCTTCTTGCACGCGCGCGCCTTCCACGTGTACTCCGAGGCACTGCGTGTGCTCCAATTCCATGCCGTGCTCCAACGCGCGCACGCCGATCACGCACAGGGCCCGCCCCACTTTGATCCGCATCGCGTAGCGCGCCGCTTGGGAGCGATCATGAATGCGAGTCACGAGAGTCTGTGTCACGACTATGACTGCAGCTCACCCGAGCTCAATCTTGTCGTACATATCGCTCGACAGCACGGCTCGCTTGGCTCCCGCCTCACAGGCGCCGGCTGGGGCGGTTGTGCTATCCACCTGGTGCACCGCGACCAAGTTTCGACCCTCATGGACCTGTTCAAGGAGTTGTACTACTCGATCAAGTTTGGCTACATGACCGAACATATGCTCAATGATGCCATGTTCCTGACAGCCCCTGGCGAAGGTGCCTGCGTCAGTATCCTTTAGTGCCCTAGTCGTATACGAGCCCCCCTCACCATGCGAAGATGAGACTCACGTGTACCAAGCTAGACAGCCTCCGCGACGCCGGCAGCGAGCAGCCGCTCGAGCCCATGCGGCCGGTATCGTTCGTGACATGCAGTCCAGCCGAATGATACGGCGGCGCTCGAGTTCGCCGGCGTAGATGACGACGTCGAGGCCGCAAGTCCGCCATCGAGTGCATGCTGCGCGTCTCCGCCGCCCAGCAGCGCGCCGACCGCACGTGTACCCTAAGGCGAGCGCTGAAAGAGGACGGCGTATCAGCCGAAGTGCTGCCCGACCTCATGACGTGGGAGGCTGCTCCCCAGCCTCGGCTGCCGCCAGCCGCGCCTGCACGACCTGATACTCGGCCTCGACGCGATCCAACTGCTTTTTGACCTCGAGGTCGCCAGCAACGGCGCCCAATAGCGTCTCCCACTTTTCGATGTTGGTCGCTGTGGGAAAGACGAGGCGCGCACCGATCGGCGGATGCAGCTCAGCCAATGCTTGAAGTACGCGGGCGTAATGATTCGGTCGGAACGTGAGCATGCGCGTGGACCGCAGGTAGGCACCGTGGTGCGCGGTGCTTTCTGACTTGGTCCCGGCCGCGCTCTGGACGACGGGCGGCGAGGCGGACGGCGTGCCCATCAAGTTGGGGTACGGCGTCCGAAGCACCTCAGGACCGCTCGTGGAGAAGCGCGTGATCAAGTGCTGTGCATCAAAGAGCGCCTGCTTAGCATCGCTCTTGGATTTGGACGGCGACGCAGCTGCATCTGTACGACGACGCTTGGATTTCTTGTCGTCCATAGGAGCATCCTGATATCCAGAGCCGGGCCAGATGAGGCCGGCGCCGACAGCGGCCACCGTCGCGGGCGAGCAGGTTGGCACGTCGTCAAAGCTGCCGAGCAAACGAAGCAGATCCGCACGCTCCTTCGCAAACTTGGCCTCATTCTGCTCCAGGCGCCGTGCTTCCACGTACAATGCCTCCTCTTCCGCGAGCTGCTCGGGTGTGCGAGAAAAGAGTTTCTGCACCGCCTGTTTCCGCTCCGTCTCCTGCTGCCTGTCATACGCATACGTCTGCAGCTGGTTGTGACGCGTCTCGATGTCCTCGTTGCTGATCCGCTCCCGAAGCAGACGTCGACAAATGGTATAGTATCGTGCTTTCAGGTCTTCCATGGAGCGCTGCTTTCCCGGCCACTCGTATCTGTCGGCGATGACAATAAACCGCAAATCGTAGGCATCGCACATCTCTATCAAGTAATCTGTTTCTTCGCGCGTCCAATCGGCGTCCTGCAAGTGCTGGGTATATTCGTCGGTGGTGTAGTGGAACACTTGCGAGCTTGTATTGAAGGGCGCCCATGCATCGTCAAGCGCAATGTCGTCGTCCGCCTCGTCATTGACGGCACCACCCACAGGCACAGGCTTCCAGTGGTGCAGAACAAGGCCACGACGCACCGGTTTATCGGTCAGCATGGCGTCGTCTGCACTAGGCTCACTGCTCATGGACGGCGTGTCGCCCCGTGCCGGGTTCCGAAAAGGCGTCCAAGCCCACCTGCGCACGGACGCCGAAGACTTGCGCTGGAACTTTGGCTGAAAAGGTAGCGCTGCAGCCTGCTCATCCGGTGCTGCCATGCCCGACATGACCAGACTCGGCGCGTTGGGGCCCAGCAGCGCGTAGAGTTCACGGGACATGCCCTCCGGGCGCTGCTTCGGCCGCGCGTCGCCAGGCAGCGTCGGCGGCGCTCTCGACACAGGCACCTGCGCGCGACTTGATTCACCCGCCGCGCGCGCCGGCAGCGACATGATATCCCGCACGTCGCTCGAGCTCATCGTCGTTGATCGAAGAAGCGCGCGGAGCGTGGCGACTCGCCGCGCTCTTATCACGTGACTGGGTGTGCGTGTCTTGGGGCGCCAGCGGTGGGGGGACAGAGATCTGGCCTCTGATGCGCTGCGCTTGGACGCCCGAGGAGTTTTATCGCGAATTTGATGAACCGCCGCACGTCCAGGACATTACGGAGAGTGTGCAAGCGTTTGTTGAAACGCATCGTCAGGCGGGGCATAAGGTCGTGCTTGTGACGAGTGGCGGAACGACGGTGCCATTGGAGAAGAACATGGTGCGGTTCTTGGACAATTTTTCGGCAGGCACGCGTGGCGCAGCTTCTGCCGAGTACTTTCTGCAGCAGGGATATGCGGTTCTTTTTCTGTCGCGGCAGCACAGCCAATTCCCTTTTACACGCTTGTACAGTCACACGACAAATCCGCTCTTCGACCTACTTGAGGAGCCGGTCGCGAACGACGATTCGGTGCGGGTGAGCAGGGACCAGGTAGACCGTTTGCTACCGACCTTACATGCCTACCACGATGCCAAGCGGAACAAGCGCCTGCTGACGGTCTCGTTCGTGACCGTGGTCGAGTACCTGTTTCTGCTGCGACACATTTGCCATATCCTAGCCCCTCTGGGTCGGCATGCGATGCTGTACCTTGCTGCGGCCGTGAGCGACTACTTTTTGCCACCCGAGCGCATGTCAGAGCACAAGATCCAGTCTTCGGACGGTGCGCTCACGATCGAGCTCCAGCAGGTACCCAAAGTCCTCGGTGTCCTTGTGCACGAATGGCTTCCACACGCGTATGTGGTCAGCTTCAAACTTGAGACGGACGAATCGCTCGTGATTCCCAAGGCGGAACGCTCGCTCCGCCACTATGGTCACCATCTCGTGATCGGCAACCAGCTGCAACGCCGCAAGTGGGAGGTTGTCTTGGTGGAGCACACATCCCGTACGAAGCAGCAGGACACGGCGTCGTTTGGGCACACGTGGATCAAGTTGCCACAAGATGCCGTGCACGAAATCGAGCAAGATATTGTGCAAACGCTGGCGCAGCGACAGCATGCATGGATTCATGCCGTGTGAGGATGTACATTAGGTATCAATGACTATGGGTAATGACACGCGCCGCATCATCTCCGTACGCGTTATGCAGTAGCCGATCAAGTGCGTCGCGACAGCTTTTCAGCAGCTCACTCTCTTCTGCCTGGAGAGTCTGCACCTCCTGGAGCCACGCGTCGCGCCGCTGCGACAGGTATCGCCACTTGGCTTTGGCGACCAGGTATGGCTTTGGCGCGGCATGAGGCGCTGACGACAGGTCGATGTCGTCGTCGTCATCATCGTCTTTCTTGTCTCCGGGTGGGAGGTACACGGCCATTTTTTCCAGCTCGCTGGCTTCCTGTGCAGGCAGCAGGTATCGGCTATTGTCCGCCGCGCGCTGGGCGATCAGAACATAGGACGTCTCAGCTTCCTGCAGGCGGCGCTCGTACTCAGCGACATCAGCCATATCGTCGGCCATCGCGCCGTCACGCGACTCGTCGCCATCGGCGCCGTTCGAGCGGCCCTGGCTGGTCGTGGGCATATTGTGCTGCACGCGCATGTGCTTGGCCAGCGCGTCCGACCGTGTAAAGGACTTGTCGCATTCCGGCCGGGGGCATGTGAACGGCTTTTCGCCCGTATGGCTGCGCAAGTGACTCAACAAGGCGAATCGCGACGTTTGGCTCTTGCCTTTTCGAGGGCATCCCGTCCACTCACATGCATAGCGCGACTTGTTAATACCGATATGGAACGAGTGTAGATGAGCGATAAAGGGCTGCAGATCCGTAAACACCTCGCCACAGTCCTCCCACATGCACCGCACCTCTGGCGCCGGCTCTGGCGGGTCCGCGGATGGCCGTGCGCTTGCCTCATCGGCATGCTCCTCGTCCATCTCTGTCTCAGACTCGGACGTGGAAATCTCATCGAGGGGCTTTGTCGCCCACGGCGGCGCAGCCAGCCCGTCGTCGTCCATCGCTGCAAAAAGAAAAAGCTGGTGCCTGCCCATACCTCGGGCGTGGGCAGGCCAAGCGAGGCGTATATGACGTAAGCGTTTCGCCCCACCCCGCTTCTTATGCTACCACGCGGACATGCTTTGCGTGCGCGAGCGATAGGGCTCTATAAGGAGCTGCATCGTCTTGGACGAGACTATCCTGACCCGAACTACCATTTTATCCCAAAGCTGCGCTCGGCGTTCCGAAAGAATGCGCATCTCACCGATCCAGCGCAGATTGAGAAGCTGCATGCGCTCGGCCAATTCGTCAAGAAAGGTACGTGGGTGCGGCGGCTGACGTGCTAGAGACGGAAAGTATGTGACGCATCGCTGACGAGAGCTTTGTACATGCTGAAAAAGTATCGCACATTACGTCGTCGGTACGTGGTGCCCACTTATGTACAGCTATGTACAAGACGATTAGAGCCGGGGATAAAACTGGACGAGCTGACCACCGTCGAGGGGGATAGCCGCGCCTGTAACGTGGCTCCCTGCGCGACTCACAAGGAAGAGAAGCAGGCCGCCGATGTCCTCAGGCGTGCCGATCCTCCCGGTGGGCTGTCCGGCCTCGAGCGCCTCGCCAAACTCACCGAGACTCCACGCCGTCATGCGACTGGGGAACACGCCGGGACAAATGGCATTCACGTGAATATGCTGCTCAGCGAGGTCCACCGCGAGCATGCGCGACAGATGCACGGAGGCGGCCTTGGACGGCTGGTAGCTGTACGTGCCCGAGCCAGGTTGCGACAGAGCGCCACTGGCCTGTGGCATCATAGCCGCCGTAGACGCGATGTTGATCACGGATGCATGGTGCGTATTGCTCTTGCCCTGTTCGAGAAGTGGGACCAGGGCCACCGTCAGGTAGAACTGGCTCTTGACGTTCAGGTGAAACACTTTGTCCCAGCCCTTGTCCTCGGGAAAGTCGTGGCGTGGACCGCCCCATGTGAGGCCCGAGTTGTTGACGAGAATATCGAGACTCGACGTGTGCCGCGCGAGCTCGGCAGCCAGCGCATCACAGCCGGCCTTGGAGCTCAAGTCGGCTTGGAGAGGGATGCAGGCCGTGCCTGCAGGCCATGGACCGCCTCGAGCCGTCTCGTTCATCAGTGCCGCGACGTTTTCGAGATCGTGGAGCTTGCGCGACGCAATGTAGACACGCGCACCGTTTTGGACCAGCGCCGCTGTCATCACTACTGGTTAGTGCCGGCACGTACTTTTACCTAGGCCCGATGCGCCGCCCGTCACGAGCGCGACCTGCTTGTGAGTGCGGCTGCACGTACCTTTCCACTCACGCTAAAGAGCGCCGAGAGGCTCATGTCGGGCATGACGTCAGGTGCTGCATCCCGGGGCATGGTGGCGAAGGACACGCGGCTAGGAGCCATGCCTCCACGTCCATGACGTTGCCGGATTATTATGCGGTGCTGGGCCTAGAGGCCCGAGCGTCGGGTGCCGAGATCAAAAAGGCGTATCAGCGTGCTTCTTTGCAATGCCACCCTGATCGATACCCCGATGCGTCGCCGGAGGAGAAGCGTGCGTTGACGGAGCGATTCCAGAGCGTGGCGGATGCGTACTATATCCTGTCGGATGCGGAGCGGCGGGCCGAGTACGATGCGACGCGGGCGCGTGGACAGACCTATTTTGATGCGGGGGACACGCGCCCTGCCGCAGACCGCCAGTTTGCGGATGTGTGGGCCGACCTACTGCGGCCTGAGATGGAGCGCCCGACGTCGGTATGGCGCACGTCCGGCACGCTGTCGGGCGCCGTGCTCGGCTACATTGTGGCCAATCTACCCGGTGCGATAGGCGGCGCCGTGCTGGGCCACGGACTCGGTGCGATTCGGGATGTCAAGGGCCAGCCGGTGAGCCAGGTGTTCTTGTCGCTGCCTCTGGCGGCGCGTGCGAGCGTATTGCGAGCCGTAGCGGCCAAAGTCCTCGCGTCTATGTAGCTACACCCGGCAGTGGGATGTGCCATGCATGCGGCCACACGAACCGTTGCTTGATCCACAGATGGAGTCGTGCTAGGACGATGTCCTCGATTTTCGGCACGTCGTGCAGTTTGCTTTTCGAGCCAAAGACGCTCGACAGATGCGCGTCCAGCACAAAGCCAGGGTGCAGGTACACGCGCACGTCCGTCTCCGTAATGTCGATGGCCAGTGTCCCGGCGAAGCGCTCAATGCGTAGACACATGGCAGCATCGAGGGCGCCGAAGCGGTAGTGAGGCACATGCAGCCACAGGCGGGTATCGATACCAAGCGTGAGGGCGTCGACATACTCGATGTCGACTTCGATCGTCCCCCCGCTCCGGACGCGGGCATGCGAGCAGCGCGGGTACCGGCAGCCGATGTCGATGTCGGTCACGGTCAGTGGATCGAGGATATTCATCGTGCGGCTCTGCAGGGCCTCATTCAGGATGCGCTCAAACACAAGTCGCGCGGCAGCCTTCTCGGCCGTGGCCGACGACGGCAGCTCGTCAGAGGGTATACGGGCCCCCGTACGCAGGATGTAGGAGCGGTAGGTCATGAGCAGCTGCGCCAAGAGGACATTGAGCCAGCCGAGAGACTCGGGCTCCGCGGCATCGTATTCGACCTGCGCAATCAAGTCGTCTATGCACGCCTGCACACCCTGCTCGTACGGCACGCGCGCATACGTAGGTGGTGCGCTGCGCGCCTCCAGCGACGTGTGCAAGGTATGGATTCGCTGCGCCATCTCAGCCTGGCGCCGAGCGCGCGAGCTGGGCGCCGACGTCATAAAGCAGTAGCGAAACAGGCACAGGAACAGGCACAGGAGCACAGCTTGCCCTGCCATGAAGCCCTGCGTAAACGCCAGCGACGGCATCCAAGCCGAAGTCGACGCCATGAGGCAGGTGGAGAAGCTCGTTCCCTCCGTGATGCTGCCGGTTTCGATCGAGGCACCGGCGCCGCGGACCGACTTGGGCCTCGCTCACGAGGCTCCTACGCCGCCCTCCGCGCCTGTGCAGGATGTGCGCCCCTCGCACCGAGTGCCGCCAGGCTTCCGAGCGCCGCCGCCACAGGACGACGATGCCGAAGACACGGCACCCATGCCGTGGTGGGTGCCCCACAGCGCCGGCTCAGGCTCGTTGGGCACGGTCCCGAATGTGCCGATGAACAAGAATGGGTGGCGGTACGTGGCAGCTGGACCTGCCGCGCACCGCCTTCCACGCACCGTGTACCATACGCTCGACGTGGCGCCGGCCTGTGTGCATTGGTCATGGCAGGACCGGAGTGCCTTTACCCGCATCAGTCAGGACGCATCGATCGTGGGCACGGACAAGGGGTATCGCAGCGCGCGTACGAACATCGGTGTGCGGCACGGCGCCTGGTACGTCGAGATGCAGGTGCTGCCGCCCGACGCATCGAGCGCGCCGGCCGTGCCGATGCGCGACGGACCTCATGTGCGCCTCGGCTGGGCACGGCGTGAAGCGTCTCTGAATGCGCCTGTGGGCTGGGATGCCTACAGCTATGGCGTACGGGACCAGAACGGAGCATGTGTGACGCAGTCGCGACTCGTGCCGTACGGCCGCGCGTTTGGCCCCGGCGACGTGGTAGGCATGTACATCCGCCTGCCCGAGGCCCATGTGCCGCCGCCTCCAGGCACCGAGCATGGCGTCGCGCAGAAGCGCATACCGATCCGGTACAAGGGCCAGCTCTACTTTGAGAGCCTGGAGTACGCGCCGTCTCGCGAGATGGAGGCACTCATGGACGAGCAGCGCCGCAGTGGCACGATATGGACCCCCCAGCATGCGCACGTCCGTCCCTTGCCGACGCTGCACGATAGCTGCATCGGCTTTGTCGTCAATGGCGAGCCACAAGGCATGGCCTTCGCGAACCTGTACGACTATCGACCGCTGCACACCCACAAAAAGCGCCAGCACGAGGTGTCCGCACACGCGAGTGTCAGTGCGATCCTCAAAAGCCGTCAGAATGCACTGGACGATGGCATGCTTGGCTACTACTGCATGGCATCCATGTACGGCGGCGCGCGCGTGCGCATCATCGCGTCCGATTTCGTGCATCCTCCGCCGCCCGATCTCGAGGACCTGCTGTGGCGAGCGGGCACAGCCCCGGGCGTGTCATGCACACGCCAGCACCCAGCGCCGCCATGGCGGCCGCTCGCCGACAGGTACGCCGAGGTGTGTCAGGAGGCGTGGGAGCTGGACGAAGCGGACGATCGCGCTACATAGTTACTTGCTGTCCAACACGATATTCTTGGTCAGCACACCGCCGTCCTGCTCGCTTGGCATCTGGTCAAAGGGCTTTTTGCGCTCGGCGATCAGGGCACGCACGTCCTCGACCACGTCGCCCTGGATATGGATTTCGTCGATGCCTGGGTGCTGCGTGCTCTGCGTCACAGACGCACCTGTGGCAAAGCTCGAGCTCAGGCCCTTGGCAATCACCTTGAGGGCTGGCAGCGGCGGCGAGAATTGATGTAGGCCATGCACACACGTAATGACCTTGCGCTTCGTACGCGCGATGCGCGACAACACGATCTTGGACGTGGCGAGCTGGGCGCGCTCCTTTTCGGCTTTCGCCTGCGCCTTGCGCTCCTTCTTCGCACTCTCGCGCTCCAGCGACTCGGCCTGCTCGGTCGTGAGCGACTTGAGTTTATCTTCGAGCGCGGCGTCCGAGTACAGCCGCGCATACAGCTCGGCATCCTTCAGCTCCAGATTCGCCTTGCACTTCGACAGCGACGAGCCATATTCACAGTATTCGTATGGGAACGAGCAGATCTCGCAGTACCTGACCGATCGCGCCGGCATCGGTACAGCGACGTCAGCGCTCATGGTGGCAAGAACGACCGAGGCGTGTCGCCTCCACGTGATCTACGAGCGAGCCAAGGCGGCCAGTTGGGCCACCGCGTCACGAAACAGGCCAAGGTTGTAGTCAAGAATGGTGGCGTTGCGCAGTTGCACATTGGTGTGGATGACGGCGAGAAGCGCCAGGTGGTGATCGAGCTGCCAAAATGCCACCGTCGTGTCGTGACTGAGTCGCATCACACTCGTGGACCAATCGCGTGTGCGGACAGGGTTCTCGACCGCATCGGGCACCTGGGCGTACAGCTCCGAAAACTGGAGCAAAAAGTGCATGTACCGAAACACGATATTGTACAGCGACGCATCGAAGGGCGACGTATCGCACCCGACAAACGTCCGGCTCGGCACATCAAAGACGTACGCCTTTTCGAAGTAGCACGCCATGCACAGCAGGTTGCACGCCGTCTCGAGCGCATCCGACAAGCTGACCATGCCCGGGGGCGCATGCTGTACTTCGCTCTCTGCCCCCTGCAGGAGGCGCTGCTGGATACGCGAAAAGGCCAAAAACGCACTGGCGTCGAACACGGACGTCAGGTAGAATTGTAGACACACAGCCTTGTCGAGGCGCGTATCTTCATCCAGGACACCTTGCAGCTCGTGCGTCGAGTTTAGCAGACCCTCGTAGACACGCTGCTCGATATCGCGCTGCGTATCGTACTTGTAGTCCTCACTCAGTCCATCGACCTTGTTGATGAATACGTGCACATGAATATCAGGATTCTCCATGTACGCCGCGACAATGACAGCATTCAGGCGCACGAGGGCATCAAAGTACTCGTCCTGAGCATCCACGACATAAATCACGGCGCTCACATCCGTCCATGGTATATCAAAGGTCATCTTGGTACGCGGCCCGCTCTCGTCCGCGTCTGATGCGCGTGGACTATCGGTGGGCAAGTTCGCAAGGGCACTCCCCGGCACATCGAGCAGCTGTAGTGCTTGGAACGTATCAATGTTCACTTTTTGCGTACGCATCGTGGGCGTCAGGAAGAGGGTATCATTCGGCTGGAAAGATTCATACACGACTTTGCAGATGCTCGTTTTCCCCGCACGACGCGGTCCGATCATGAGAATTTTGCGTCGCGATGCATCCGTGACCGCGTCGTCCTTGGGCCCCACGCCTGCCATCACCGCCCAAAGGTGGCAAGCGCGGATCGATCGGCGCGCCAGGATCCGTCCGATGTGCTTAGTCATCAACAGCACCGTGGGTCGGACCACCCAGGCCACGAGCGTCTCTCTTCCCCGACCATGGCGACCAGGAAAAAGGTGTTGCTAAAAGTAGGTATGCTACGCTAACGTGCAGGTCATTGTAGGTGTTTATACGGCTGACGAGAGATTCTGGGCGACTCGGGTGTCGGCAAGACATCGTTGATGAACCAATGTACGTCGACGGAGCTGACCGCCAGATGTGAATAAGCGCTTTTCGGCCGCGTACAAGGCCACGATCGGCGCCGACTTTTTGACGCGCGAGGTCGTGGTGGATGGCCGCTTGGTCACGATGCAGCTGTGGGACACGGCAGGTCAAGAGCGATTCCAGTCGCTGGGCGTGGCGTTCTACCGCGGTGCCGACTGCTGTGTATTGGTATACGATGTCAACAATCCGAAGAGCTTCGAGACGCTCGACAGCTGGCGCGATGAGTTTCTCATCCAGGCCAGCCCGCACGATCCGGACAATTTCCCGTTCGTCGTGCTCGGCAACAAAATTGACGTGGAAGAAAGCAAGCGCGTCGTGTCCCAAAAGCGGGCCATGACGTGGTGCCAGAGCAAGGGCCACATCCCGTACTTTGAGACATCAGCCAAGGAGGCTATCAATGTCGAGCAGGCGTTCCAGACGATCGCCAAGAATGCGCTGCAGCAGGAGGCTGAGGCGGAGCTGTATGCCGACTATCCAGACCCTATCCGAATTGATGCGTCGAATTCGCGTGCGTCTGGCTGCAACTGCTAAGCCAAGCCAGCCGCCTCCTTGACCTGGTCCGCGAACGATGCTTCTGCCTGGGGCTTCGTCGCCGTCTCGCCCACTTCCCAGCGTCGCAGCGCCGCCACATCCATCTGGCCCTGCGTCTTTTGTGACCATATTTGTAGAGCATCGCGCACAGTCCGTTCATTGACGCTGGCATCCAGACCAGCTGTAGGTAGTAGCATAGCGAATGGCTGTGTGAGCAATGCATCCTCTCCGTCGATCGAGGCCGTAGGGAAGCCGGCCGCCTGGCGTGCGAGGGAGCGGATCATGGCTCGGAGCTGCTTGACGTGGGGGTCATCGGCCTGCGCTGTGCGCTGCGCCCATGCCGTAGGCGTGCCCTGCACATGGGCGGCGAGCAGACTCGCGATGCGTCCGCTCGCAAAGGCAGCTGACACGGGGCCGCGCGGCGCGGGCGGCGCAGCTGCCGTGCCATGCGCAAACGACCCACAGACATGCACCTGGTGGTCGACAGGCGCCAGCGATGCCACGCGCGTCAAGGCCACCTTTTCTCCCAGACGCGCGATCACGGCCGAGATGGCCGAGCGCACGGTCTGGACGTCGTGCTGGCCGGGCACAGGCTCGAATGGCATCATGGGGCACTCGAGGAACGTGGCCACGTCGATGTCCGACAAGAGGCTAGCATGCGACTCGCTCACGATCGGGAACCACGCCGCTGTGTGTGCGATATCGCGCGCCAACGCACCAAATATGTCGTTGCGCGCCACAAAGTCGGTCTCGCAGTTGAGCTCGATGATCGAGGCACGCGCGCCTGCACCAAGCAGGCCATCCGAAAGCGTACACACGCCGATCGTGCCCTCTGCCGTGATGCGCGATGCCACTTTGGCCTCACGCTTCGCGCCATCGGCCGCCCGATGCGCCTCGAGCCACTGGATGGCCGCCTCGACTTGGTCGGTATCGTTCGTGCGCGTAGCAGCCAGGGCCTCGCGTGCCTTGAGCATCGACGTGCCTGGCACCGCCTTGCGCAGCGCAGAAATCGACTGGATCGACGGACGCGCCGCGCGAACGATGCGCGTCGTGCATAGGCCTCGTACGCCAGCTCGCAGCATGGTGGGGGGAGGAGGACGTGGCGTGGAGGTTATCTCACGTGACGAAACACACGCGCGCAGGACGGCGAGCGGTGCGTGGCGCTCAGCTCTCGTCGACCATGAGCGATGCGGCTGCGACGCAGCTCGACGAGCGCCTGAGTGATGCGCAACGGCTGCTGGAAAAATGGTGTCAGCCTGGTGCGCTGACGCTCCCTGAAGTCAAGGCGCGGCTGCCGTCGCGTGATGCGCCGTACGAAGAGCACACGCAGCCAGACGATGCATGGACAGGCTTCCGTGTGCGGCGCAGGCTGCCGATACCCGGGATGGTGTTTGAGACCATCACAAGTCGCGCGCCTGTGGCTACGCTGGCCTTGTTTCCCGAGATCGCGCGTGCCTGCATCACGGTGGAGAAGCGCCTGTATTTGTGGGACTATGCCCGCGGGGAGCACGCCTTTGAGTTTCACGAGCTGCCGAGCGACGATCTGATTTTGTCCGTCGGCCTGGTGCGCGCACGCCCGGGCGTGTTTGTCGATACGATCAAGCATGTGCTGGTGCTCTCGATCGGCCCGACCGCCGTCGAGGGCCGCCGCGTGGTGCTGCTGGGGATCCAGACCACGGACACCGGCATCAAGCTGTACGAGACGGGCATGCAGGCCTCGACGAATGGCGTCGTTATGCGCTCGATCCACGGCACAGACACCGGGCGCGTCTTCTGTGTCGGTAGTGACCAGTGTGTGCACGAGCTCGTGTACCAGGCGCAGGAGGGCTGGTTCTACTCGCGGTGCTACCTGCACAACATCACGCAGCCGCACCTCGCCAACCTGCTCCCTTCGTTTTTCAAGGCGGATAAGAAGATATCCATGGTGTCAGTCGACAATGCGCGGCGCCTCCTGTACGTGCTGCGCGACGGCGACCAGATTGACGTGTACGCCCTGGGCCATGGGCGTGTGCCATCGCATACCGGCAGCATGTACGGCGTGACGCGCCAGGCGGGGCTCTTGCACTCGCAGCAGCAGGTCGGGCCGATCATATGGCTCGGCCCGACCGAGCCAGACCCGCGCTCGAGCGTGTGCCTCGTGGCGGTGACGGAGCGCGGCTACCGTCTGTATCTCGACGACTTCCAGCGCCGCTCCTGGGCGCAGCTGGCCGTGCGCATCCCGCCTGGTACGCAGCCATGCCGGGCGACGTCGGCGCTGTACGCTGATGGCGTGTTTCTCTGTGCCTGTGCGAGCGGCAGCGACGCCCAGCTGTATGCCGTCGGGCCCTCGACGCCGGCGTCGAACACGACCCTGACCTATGCCTCCGGCATGCATCCCGCCTGGCAAGAGGGCGCGACACTCATCCCCCTTGGCGTCGGTGGCGCACCGCCCGTGCTGGCCGAGGCCCAGCACCACACGCTGCGGCACGGCGCCGTCAGCCGGCCGTGTGCGGCGCAAGTCATGGCGCCCGCGCGCACGTTCTACGTGCTAGATGCGAACGGCCTGACCGAGATCGTGGAGCGCCGCCCCGCCGACGTGCTGAGCTACCTGCTGCTCGGCAGCGCCGCGTCCGTCGCCTCCGTCGCGTCGGCGCCCGCCATGGTCGACTTTTTCAGCCGGCACGGCCCAGTGGAGGCGTGTATGTGTGCCTTGGCCCTGGCGGCGCAGCATCCGTACATGGACACGAGTCGGCCGGACGACGTGGCGCATGCGATCCGGGTGTTCTTCGGACCGCTGGGCGCGTGGCCGGCCGAGCAGCGCGTGCCGGCGCCGCTGCACGCGCCGCGCTCCGCGCGCCTCGAGGCGCTCGCGTGCTACCTGGCGTGCCTCGTGCGCCCCGTGTGGCTCGAGCCGCTCGTGCCGGCTGCCTTTGTGGACGCGAAGCCGTCGGGCGCGCCGCCGGTCGTGGGGCGCCTAGCGGGCGTGCTGGCGCATCTCGCGCCGCTGCACGCGTTCATGCAGCGGCACACGCAGCTGTTTGACGACGAGCGGGCGGAGCGCCTCGGTGCGCTGCTCACTCGCACGGTGGAGGCGTGTCACTTTGTCTTGTTCCTCGCCGACCACCACCTGGGCACGCTGGCGCAGGCGCTCTCGCCGGGGATGCGCGCCAAGCTGACGTCGCTGACGTTCGCGGGACTTGTCGCGACGAGCGAGGGCCGCGGCGTGGCGCAGGCGCTGGTCACGGCGCTCATCGAGTCGCAGAGCGGCGCGCGCGCGAGTGTCGATGCGATTGCGGAGGCACTCCAGGCGCAGTGCGCGAGCTTTTGCAGCGCCGACGATGTGCGGCAGTACAAGGCGTCCGAGTGCTTGCGCCACGCCGTCGAACTGGATGCGCGGCTGCGTGCGGAGAGCAGCGATAGCACGGCGGTGACGGACGAACTGGCGCACAGCCTTCGGCTGCTCTTGCCGGGCGCAGCGCATCTGCCCTGGGACAAGTTCGAGCAGGTGTGCACGACGTACGAGCAGCTGCGGTACGCCACGGGCGTCGTGGCCCTCGGCCTGGCGAGTGCGCACGCCGTCGACCCCTCCGATGCGGCCGTGTCGTTCCGTGCCGATGGGTGCCCCGCGGACGAGCCCATGTCGCACCGCCAGGCCATGTACGCGCTGCGCCGACGCATCTATGCACTCGTGCTGCGTGCGCTGCGCGACGATGCGGAGGCGATGCGGCAGGCGCTCGCGAGTGACGATGCGCTGTTCCACGAGGAGCTGTACACATACATGATCGCGCACGGCAAGACGTCCGAGCTGCTGAGCACGCCGACGCCGTTTCTCGAGGACTTTTTGCAGGGCACGCCCGTGCTCTTGGACGGCGAGTCGCTCGAGACGTACGAGCGCCGCCTGCGCGACCTGCTGTGGCAGTGGTACGTCCGCCAGGGCGAGTACCTGGCAGCCGCCCAGACGCTGGACGCGCTGGCGCACACGGACACGTACGCCCTGCATCTGTACGAGCGCATCGAATACCTCGCGCTCGCCGTCGGCAATGCCAAGTCGGTGCGTCAGACGGCCGCGTACGATCTCGTCGGATTCGCGACGCAGCTCGAAGAGGACCTGGAAGTCGCGCAAGTGCAGGCCAAGATCCTGAGTGCGCTCCCGCCCGTCGAGACGCTCGAGCTCGATGACACCCGCGAGCACACGCGCGAGACCGCTGCGCTGCTGGATCGCTCGCTGATGGATATCACGACGCTGTACCGGCACGTGGCTGAGCCGTTTGGGCTCCTGGAGGAGCAGCTGCTGATCCTGCATACGGCGCAGTACCACGACGCAAGTCTCGTCGCGGCGCTGTGGGAGGCGCTCGTGGCGCGCGAGCACAACGCGAGTGTGCCTGCGCAGGCGCATCGCGCCGTGGCCGCTCTCGTGACGGACGTGTACGTGCGCCTCGGCGGCTCGCACATTGCGTGTGCGGTCGACATTGTGCTGTCGCTGCTGGAGCGGTATGCGTACGATACGTATGTCGTGGCGCAGCTGGGCGAGCAGCCGGCTCCGTCGTCGCTGCACTGGCACGCCTTCTCGAAGGGAGGCGCTGGGCTGTCGCCGGGATGGGCGCCCCGCGTCCTGCTGGAGGCGGGCGCCCCGCCTGACGCCCTCTTCCACGTCCTGCAGGGCCTGCTCTCGACAGCGCCCGCACCGTGGAACACGCACACCGGCGTCGGATTCCTCCTCCCCGACCTCGCCGACTTTGTCGAGGCCTGGCTGCGCCGCGCGGAGCACGACCGCCACGTGCGTTTCCCCGCGCACGAGGTCGAGCAGGCCCTGAACGACGCCGTGCTCCAGCTCACGACGCGCCGATTCACACGCACAGACGATGCGCTGGACGCACGTATCGAGCACATCCAGGCGCTCGTGCACCGCGTTCGTCGTCGCTTTTAGCAGGTAGCCTTAGCTCCTCCACACGTATGCGCTCGCTGGTGGCGTACGACGACTTGCCGCATACGCCGCAGGGCCTGGAGCAGGCCTCGCACGCCAAGCGGCGGCGGTGTGATGCGGCGTACGTCGGGCCGCACTGGGACGACACGGCGCCGGACTTGGACGACGCCGTGATTGCGTCGCCGCACCATGAGCCGTCGTTTTTCACGAGCGATGCGCATGTCCCGATGAGCTCACACGCCTGGACGGCCCAGGACGTCTGGGACGACACGTTCCTCGTCGACGTGTGGCATGCGGCGGAGCAAGAGTACCGCGACTTTCACGCACGGCGGACCGAGGCGCTGGAGCGCGACTCGCTATGGCATGCCCTGCCCCCCGTCGGGGCGTCGATCGTGCCGCCCCCGCCGCCCGAGCTGCCCAAGCCCGCGGAGGCCGAGAGCAGCACGCCCGGCTGGCGCGAAGCCCAGCGCATCGTGCGCACGACACCCAACTCTATCGGTGGCGACCATTTCCAGCACGCCGCTATGGCATGGTACTATGCGGGGTATTACACAGCCCTGTACCAGGCACCGGCCTAGCGCATCAGGTACATGGCCGTCTCAAAGGCCAGCAGCGCGCCGGCGTTCGTGGGAAACGCACGTACAGCGCACGTCAGGTAGCCCGTGTAGATGCGCCGCAGACGCCTCGGCAGGCCCACCAGGCCACGTTCGCCAGCAGGCATGTCCCGTGGGGCCCACAGGTCCCGCGCGGCCTCGCACATGCCTCGCACGCCACCTGCATAGCGCGGCGCATGCATCGAGTCCGCCATGACGCGGTTCTTGATCACATCCGCCGGGTAGCCGACGAACCAAAACACCTCCGCCGCCAGGCCCCCGGCCAAGAACGTGACACACGCAGGCGATACGAGCCACGCATACGTCCACGAGGCGCCTTCGCGGTACGGCTGCGCCCACGCACCCAGCACCCTCTGACACACGTCGTACGACGCAAACATCGGCCCAAAGCTCGTGCGGAACAGCAGCGTCGCGGGCAAGGCGCGCCACAGGCCACGGACGCCCGTGTACCGCACGACCTGGCGCGCACAGTCATACGTGCTCGTGAACTCGGCAGCACGCGCCGAGAAGCGCGCGCGCTGCATCTGCAGCTTCGTCTTGAGCAGCTCGACCGGCGCCGTCACAAACGCATTCGTCCAACCGGCACCCACACCCGCAAGCCCCTGCAGCGCCACCGGCAGGCGCTCGCGCTGCGGATGCCAGCGCATAAGCATGCGGCGATACGTGTGCAGCGAGCCCAGCAGGACCGAGTCCGTCATCATCCAGCCGATCGCCGGGGGCACACAGCCTTTGTACACGGCCCACACCGACTCGTGCTGGACGAGCGAGCGAAGGCATGCGATCGGGCCTGCGTACCGACCCGGATCACATTGCAGCCGGATCTTGATCGTATCAAACGGATGCCCCACCAGCAGCTTGGTCAGGCCCGACACGGTGCCCCCCACAAACCCCTTGGCCCGCTCACGAACCTCGTGGGACATAAACCGCCGCCTCCTTCTCCACTCTCATGTCAGGAGCGCGTCGCCTCTCGCTGGGCCGGCCGTATCGACGGACCCACCCAGACGCCGTGCGCGCGACGGATGCGGATGCGCTCCTGTCCCGCCTGTCGGCGTGTCGAGCGGGATACTTGCCGCTTGACGCTTACGCCGACATGCTGCGGGGCCGTGCCGAGGCGCCCCACCGTCCTCCGATCATCAATATCGGGACCTATCTGCGGGCCAGAGAGGTGGATGCACATGTACAGCACTTCATCGAGACAGGGGCATGTGGGCCTCCCTACACGCCCGCACCGCGTGTCCAGATCGTGAGCCTAGGCGCCGGCAGCGACACGCGCTTCTGGCGCCTGCGTCACGCGCGCCTGGCCAGGTACGTCGAGCTCGACTTTCCCTCAACCACGTCGCAGAAAGCCGCCGCCATACAGGCGCATCCAGCACTCAGCCACGCACTGGCAGACGCACACGTCACCGCGGACGGCCTCGTGTCGTCCACCTACGTGCTCCTGGGCATCGACATAAGCACCCTGCACCAAGGCACATGGGAACGAGTCGCCACGTACCTCGATCCAGCGCTGCCCACGCTGCTCCTATGTGAATGCGTGCTCGCATACATGGACATCGATGTGGCCAATGCCGCCCTGCATGCGTGCCTCGCGACCCTGCCCCGCGCCAGCATCCTGAGCTACGACATGTGCATCAGCAGCGACGCACCGCACGCAGCGCCCACGCGCTTCGGCCAGGTCATGCTCCAGAACCTCGCCGCCCGCCAGCTTACGCTGCCGGGCGCACGGGGATGCACATCCACGGCCGCCTACGTCGAGCGCTTCGAGCACCTCGCCGGTCACGCCTCCCACCTCCAGTGCCACGCCTACACGCTGCGCGAGTCATGGCAGCAACTCGAGGGCGAGGAGCGCAGGCGCGTCTCGATGCTCGAGCGTCTCGACGAAGTCGAAGAACTCGAAATGCTGCTGGGTCATTATTGCATTGCGTGGATAGATCGGGCTATTGTACAGTAGAGCCGCGGCCTCGTTTCTTGTGGCGTCGTCGCTTGACAGAGGCGGCAGGCGTCGGCGGCGTCGGCGGCGCCGGCGCCGCCTTTTTCTTCTTGACGCTGAGCGGGTTGGGACCCTTGGCTCGCTTCCGCTTCGGCGCGGGCGCTGGTGCTGGCGCTGGCACCGTTGGCAGGAGGCGCTGCTCCTCGGGGTCCAAGGCGGATCTCGACTGCTCGAGATGCGCAATGTGCCTTTCCGTCACGTCACTCATAGGCTCGAGGATAAGAACACTTTGTGAGTAGTGCAGCATCGGAAGTCCTGGCACTTGGCGGCGGTGCGCGCGGCGCACAGAAGCACTATCAGCCGCGAGCACGTACCGATGTTGATTGACCGGGCCAATGACGGAGGAGAGGCACTCGATCGGGGGCTGAGTCTCTTTGTGATTGCACTTTCGACGCTCCCACTCCTTAGCGAGCGCAATCACACGCTTGTACATCTGCTTTTCATCCCCCTGTGAGTGAGTCTCGGCCTCGTACAGCGCTGCCATACAGCACTGCGTAATCATGGGCTTGACTTTGGCTTGCAGCACCATGCCAAGCTGCTTCAGCGGCTCTTGCACATTCAGACGCACAAGAGACTCGGCAAAGGTATCGTCTATCAGGATCTGGAACGGCTCACGGAAGCGATAATACAGCACATACTGATGCACGAGGCGACGATACGTCTTGGCACGCTTCTGTCGCATGCCAACCTCCAGGGGGCCAGCGTCCTTTTTTGGGCTCCACCGCATGATGTGGTCACGTGCCTCCATGCCCAGACCACGCCATTTAGCAGCCCCTCTCTCTTGCGGGTCGTCTACAATGAGCGAAGCGTACGACGTGATCATCGTTGGCGCCGGTGTGGTCGGTGCGGCGCTGTCCACATCGCTGGGTCGTGCTGGACGGCGTGTACTGGTGCTGGAACGTGATATGAGCGAGCCGGACCGCATTGTCGGAGAGCTGCTACAGCCCGGCGGCGTGCGGGCTATGCAGCTGTTAGGCCTCGCCGATGCTCTCGAGGGCATCGACGCCGTGCAGACCGTGGGCTATCAAATCTTCCTGAGTCCCGAAGAGAATGTACGGATCCAGTACCCCCATATCGCCGAGCTGCCATCGCGGTACGGCCGTAGTGAGCCGCTGGGCCCGGACATGCATTATGAGGGCCGCTCCTTCCACCACGGGCAATTTATCATGTCTCTGCGGGCGCGTATGCTTGCACAGAAAAACGTGACGGCCATCGAGGCTGCTGTCACGTCGCTTGTGCACGACGCCCGCGACCAACGCGTGCTCGGCGTTCGGACGAACACCGCCTCGTACTATGCACCTATCACGATTGTGGCGGACGGCATCTTCTCCAAGTTCAGGAAAGAGTATGGTGGAGCGTACCAACCCAAGGTCTGGTCGCATTTCGTCGGCATTGAGCTGCCACCTGATGCAGTGCTGACTCCCAAGCACGGCCATGTCATTCTCAACCAGAAAGCTGCCAAAAAGACCGCGCAGAACCAGCAGGTAGGTCCGGCACTCGTGTACCAAATTGGTTCAGATGTCACACGGCTTCTCGTCGATGTGCCTGGTCCCGTTCTGCCATCTGCCTCGAATGGCGCTCTCCAGCGGTACTTGAGCAGCGTCGTCGTGCCGTGTCTGCCGTCCAAGATCGGCTCAGCATTGGCGCAAGAACTAGAAAAGGGGACGCGTTTGCGCACTATGCCTAACAGCTTCTTACCTCCTAGCATGCAAGGAATGCGGCAGCAACAATTTGGTTTGATTGTCGTCGGCGATGCCATGAACATGCGTCATCCACTGACCGGCGGCGGTATGACTGTCGCATTTTGGGACTGCGTGTACCTGACACATATTCTGGGCACAGGAGCATGGTCTCCGCTGGACGCTTACGATGACTCGTTCCCCGTGCCCGCATCTGCTCGCGATTTGAGCAACTGGACCGAGGTCCAGTCCATGCTGCGAGCATGGCACTGGAAGAGGAAGAAGCTGGCAAGTGTCATCAACATCCTGGCCATGTCGCTCTACAGCTTGTTCGGCGTACCTAACGATCATCTCACGATTCTTCGCACTGGTTGCTTCCGCTACTTCGAGCGCGGCGGCGACTGTGTGCGCGGCCCGATCAGTCTGCTGGCTGGCTTGGCACCGGACCCCTTGTTACTTGTGTATCACTTCTTCTCCGTCGCCGTATACAGTGTGCTTCTCATGTTCCGGGGTGACTTGTTCGTGCCTATCGGTGCTGCATCAAAAGGGCTTGCCAAGCCACAGCGTCCCTCCTTCTTACAATGGCCTGTTCTGTGTGTCCGCGCGATCATGGTGATGACCTATGCATGCTTTGTCATTTTCCCCGTGATATACACGGAAACATGTACGAACATTGCTACGGCATCCTACCATAAATTCCTAAGGAATTCATGTTGGTTGCTGGCAGTCGCGGGCCTAGGGCTTGCTGTAGTTTATCGTCATACCACGATGTAAGGTTGTGCCCGCCTGCTTACCTCCACATAGGTCGATACCCTTGCACCTCTCTCGCTGCTGTCCACGCATATGCACGTGATAGGAGAGGGCCCTCTCGGCGGGGGCAGCCGATCCGTTTGGCTCTCTTCCCTCGATTGCGTTTAGCGTCCAAGATGGCTTTCTTCGGCTTCCGCGCATACCCCACGCCCATCCTGAAGCCTTTGTGGCCATTCTTCGCCTCTTCGGCGATTGTGTACTACTGTGTGAGCAAGATGCAGTACGCCGGCGTGCGCTCAGAGACCTACGCCAAGGACCCTAAGAACCCGTATCGTATGTATTTCTCTTCACCATGGCCATGACATGTATGACTAACACGCGCTCTCTTCACCGGGGTACGTCTGATATCCTTGCCCTGGATTCCCATGATTTGTATGTACAGTCAAGCAAATTGCCAAGGAGCAGAGCCACCACTAGGCGGTGATGTAACGCCTTACGGATAATTCATCCCATGTATTGTCCCTTTGTTTCTCGTAGCATTGAACCTATGTTCTGCGGGTGCTCTACATGTGTGAAAGGCGAGCGAAGCATGCCATGCACGCGAGTATTTCCTTGCGTACGCGTGCTGCACAGGCATGACTGCCGAAGTGGCGGCATCGATGGTCGTACCTAGCGTCCTGCCCCCGCAGGCGGCTGGAGGTGCGCGCATTCGACCAGGGCGTGCAAGGCCCGAAGGCTTCGCCCGCCTCATGAACCGCACGTGGCCCGGCCCGGCATTCTCCACAATGACCAGCAACCGGCAAAAGCATGCAGGATCCTGCATGTGCATTAGAAATCGCAAAGAGGCCAGTCACGGGGCTCCAGGAGGCCTTAGACCATCCACCTTACTTCCACCCGACATGGCCAGGCTCACGAAGGAGGAAATCGAAGCCCGCTGGGCTGCTCACATCGAAAAGCAGATGATTGAGATCCCAGGCACGCAAAGACCCGGCTTCTCTCCCGTCTACCGCAACGCTGCCTTCCCCATGGATCCACCGATGACGAACCCGTACGACGGCTTTATGAGTAGGCTGAAAGAGAAGCCCGATGCCAACTGCTTGGGCCACCGCCCATTTGATGAGGGCAAGGGCGATCTTGCTGACTACTACAGCTGGCGTAGCTACGCAGATGTCGCGAAAGAGTTGACAGATCTTGGCTCAGCTCTATCCAAGTTTCAAGAAGATGGCCTGTTGAAGCCGCGCTCAAACGATAAGAACATCTCGGAGCCAGGTCTGACAAACTTCACCGTTGCATACTGGGGTGCCAACCGACCCGAGTCCATGATCACCATGCTCTCGCAGCATTCGTATACTCGCCAGTCGGTGCTCTTGTACGATAACTTTGACGCCGCGGGCTCGTGCTACATCCTGCAGCACAGCGTGACCCGTGTGCTTCTGTGCCCCTCGAAGTATGTGCCCATCGTGCTGCGTAACGCCGACAAGCTTCCGGCCCTAAAAGTCATTATCCTCATTGACCGGCCAGGCAGTGCCAGCGCCACGCTGGGCGAACTGAGCAAGCTGCAGCTCGTACGCGAATGGGCCGCGATGCATGGCATTGAGGTGAGGAATTACAAAGAGGTGCTTGACATCGGTGCGCGTCACCCTTATCCGCACGTGCCGAACAAGGACCTCAACAACCTGTCGACGTTGTGCTACACGAGTGGCACAACGGGTCTGCCCAAGGGTGTGCGTGTGACGACTCGTGGCCTGCTAGAGGGTCTGGAAGGTCTGCGATGGTGCATTTCTGACCGGGAGCTGGTGTCGATTTCGTACCTGCCTCTCGCGCATATTTACGAGCGTGGCTGGGAGACCTATGTCTTGTACATGGGCGGCTCGATCGGCTACTTTTCGGGCCAGATTGAGCGCTTGATGGAAGATCTCCAGATTCTCCAGCCCACGGTGATGCCTAGCGTACCTCGTGTGCTCAACCGTATTGCAGGCCAGATTCAAATCCAGATGGACACCCCTGGTCTGAAGGGCAAGCTCCTCACCAAGGCGGTTCGTGCCAAATTGGAAAACTATCACAAGACAGGCTCAGTGACTCACGCTCTGTGGGACCGACTTGTGTTCCGCAAGGTCCGTGCGCTACTCGGTGGACGCGTCGGGCTTATCTTGACGGGCAGTGCTCCATGCCGTCGAGATGTGCTGGAGCTACTTCGCATTGCTCTTTGCACTGATATTCGTGAGGGCTATGGACAGACGGAAAACAATGCGTACGCCTCGATCATGGGCCCAGGCGACAGGCGAGTCGGCTGTGTGGGTCCTGTGAACCCCGGTGTAGAGCTTCGCCTGCGCGACTGTCCCGAGTTGGGCTATACGTCGCAAGACAAGCCGTGCCCACGTGGTGAAATTGTGCTGCGCTCGAACAGTGTGTTTGACGGCTACGAGGGAGACGAGAAAAAGACGAAGGAGACACTCATGCCCAGCGAAGACGGTAAGGGACCGTGGCTCCTGACAGGAGATGTGGGTCGTATCGATGAATATGGACGTCTGCAGATCATCGACCGCGTGAAGAACCTGATCAAACTCGCCCAAGGTGAATACATCGCGATTGAGAAGGTCGAGAGTGTGTTTTCGTCGCTGCCGTTGGTGCAGCAAGTATGGCTGTACGGTGACTCGTTCCAGCCGCACCTGGTGGCTGTAGCCGTGCCCGAGCCCAATGTGTTTGCTCCATTCGCCAGCAAGGTGCTGGGTCAAAATGTGAGCCCGACCGACGCCGCGGCGCTCGAGTCGGCTGTGAACGATAGCCGCGTCGTCGAGGCTGTGCTTCGCGAATTTGTGAAGCTTGGTAAGACGCAAAAGCTCGGAACACTCGAGCAGATGCGGGCTCTTAAGCTGCGCATGGAACCCTTCTCGCCCGATAACGGTCTCATGACGCCCACGCTCAAGGTCAAGCGCCAGGAAGCCGCCAAGGTGCTCAAGGCTGACCTCGACGAGCTTTACAGACGTGAGCCCATCAATTTGAACAACATCAAGATATGATATGTACGTAGCTCCTACGACTGTTGTCCCGTATCAATGCCTTTTGCGAACAGGTCAGCGAGCACGTCAAAGCCACGGCCGTCTTCGTCGTCCGCTGCATGCACCTCATCCAGCACCGCATCCAGAGACGTCAGCGGGCTCACGTCACGGAGCGTCTCGATGGTCGTGTGCTCTGCCGCGCACACAGGACATTCGCGTGTACGCTCACCTTCCAGTAGGCAGCGCACATGGAAGCTGTGGCGGCACATGAAATGCACGCAAGGCAAGTCGAGTGCCTGGTGACATAGCTCGCATCGCTCGTGCTGGAAGATGCGGGGCTCTTCAGAGCTTTGTAGGGCCGTCAGCTCGGTCTGCTTAGCACGCGCCTCGGTGCGGTACGATGCTACGAGCTTCCGCGCTGCAGAGAGCTCGGCTTGCTCTTGCTCCATGTGTGCCACGAGATGAGGCGTCAAGAGGCCTAGAGGAGCCACGTCGTTTCGGCTAAGGAGCTGCACGAGCTCAATGGGCGAAAATAGCGCATGCTGCAACACATGCTGCACGATATGCTCGACAGTTTCGCGGTGCTGCGCAAACAACTCGTGCGTGGATGTAAAAAATGACAACGCCGGAACATACAGCTGAGCATGTGTCGCGCCATACCTGTCGAGTGTGTGCAATACCCGTTCACTGTCACCGGCATGGATCCAGTGCTGCAGGATGGCATCTACCATGCCAAGACGCTCGTACACGCGCAGCAGACCAGGTGTGTACCGCGCGTTGGCACAAAAAATGAGAGCTCGGGACGGGGTATAAAGTGACGCATCGCCTTCCAGCACATGCAGTGCCTTGTCAGGCGTATGGGCGAGATACAGTTCTAGCAGGGTGTCTTGCGCGAGCACGAAAAAGTCGGGCTTCCTGGAGGCATTAGCACATGCATCTCGTATGCGCTCGAGAAAATGCTCCAACAATCGTGGATGCCCCACAAAGTGGGACAAGAGGACTTGAAAGGCGTCGGTCGAGACAGTGGCCGACTCAGCGGTATACACGCGCACCAACAAATCCGTTGTGGCACCGGCTTCAGCATCGAGAAGCTTGCGTGCGCATAGATGGAAGTAGCGCATCATATCGCTGTGCTGGAGCGATGCTAAGTAATCAAGCGCGGCCTTGGGATCATCAGCATCGTGCAGTTGGATACTTAGATACACATCGTGCATGCCATGAGCCTGAGCGAGATGGGCAGCCTGCGCCACGCAGCCAGCGCGACGGCACACATCGAGTGCGACGGGTACGTCGAGTGGCACGTCAGAGGCGCCAAGAAAGCGGTCGAGTGCCTCGATATTTCGAAGTTTGGTGTAACAATTGAGCAGAAGCGTCGCGTGACCCGTATGTGCCAGGTGCCGAGCATGCAGCGCCTCAAGGTACACGGTCAGATATTGCAGACGCTGTGCATCGAGAAACTTGCGTATTACGACGCTAGGCGACATGATCCCGATCGTGTGGCAGAACTGCTGCATGGCATTCTCAAAATCACCACGGGCGTACAAATGCTCGCCAAAGCGACGATATGCATCGGCCACCAGCAATTCAACGGCCGAAGGACGCTTTTGCAGTGGCATAGAAGATGCGCTCGAAGCCAGACTCGGGAGACGGGTATGTGGATATCGTGCAGCATACGCATAGATAAAGGGAATGGCTTGAATATAGAGATGCACACTGAACAGATGTTCAAGTCGCGCCCCAAGGGGCTTCGCCACAAGTCGCGTACGTGCATGATGAATATGGATGTACTCGTCGGGTATACATTCCGCCTCATTCGTCCATATATGCCCCACGTTCCTGTATTCGTCCGCATACGTTATGCATTTGGTATCCAAGTCAAACACAATAATGCGATCGACCATCACGATGACCAGCTGACCATGCAGTGTGTAAATGCTTTGCTTGACGCCCTCGAGTGCGAAAGACGTCTCGCGTCCACGACTGCCGATCACGTACAGCGCCTCTTCCCGCGCGAGCACTAACTTGGGAGCGGAGACACTAGGCACCACGCCGTCCTTGGCCTCAGTTGCCGCACAAGTACGAAATGCGGCACCACAGCGAGGTGGGCATCCGATTGTATCAATCACGGACGGAGCTTGTCCGGCCCGCGTACCATGGAGGATAAACTTGAGTGTACATGACACGGTCGATATGAGCAGCGTCGATGCATCGATAACAAGGCCCGTAACGACGTCTGGCTCCGTGCTTTCATCCACGAATGAAGCCTCGCGTGCAAGTTTGGGCTTGATGATATGGGGCTCTTTGGCGCGCATACTGTCAGACAACGCAGGTAAAACATAAACACGACCGTCACTGAGACCTAGGGCCACATCCGATAGATGCGATGGCACGGCCGCACATGTAATGTGTGCATCCACCGTGACACAAGCACACAGCACCGCATGCCAGACATTTGCGGCACGGCTGTCAAGTCGCCAGACACGAACAGTCGATACATTGGTATCGTCATCACACCCTATCGTGAGAATAGCGCCATGTTCCGATGCCACATGTACTTGCATACATTCATGATCAAATGCCTTCCAAGAAGCGAGCTCCACGAACGTCCGCGCATCAACAACGCGTATTTGCCCTGAATGCAAGCCAGTCACAAGAGCACCGCGTGCTGAAGCCCAAGGTCCCGACGACTTGGGCGCGTACGCCACGCAGCTCACACCAGCCATAGCATCATCGTACGTTTCCTCTTGTAGTGGTACAGCATCAAAGAAACGTAGCGAACGCCACGTCCGCAGCGTCGGCAGCGCCGAGGAGCCACGACGGCTACTGGTGCTCCCTGACGTCATGAACAGCCACGTCAAGAAGTGGAGGTGTTGAGAGTCGCTGCCTATGACAAGGAATATTGGGTGACACGCCGAGTTCACAACTACGTACGGGAACAGGGCGCACAGACAACTATATCAAGAACCATATACGAGCACAACACCCCGGCCATACAATACATGGTCACTTTAAAGGAAGATGGCACCACCCATGACGGCAGCAGCCACACCGACAGCACCCGGCACAATCATGTTCTTAACGGCCGAGTTGCCAGGCTCAGCGCCCGGAGGACGCTTCATTTCCTCCGTGGGCTTGAATTTCTTGTCACCCTGAATGTCATGAATAGTACGGATAAGACCGTTGTACATAGAGTACTTGATCACGTCACGGGACTGCGTCACAGTAGGGTAGTACTTGACGACCGAGTCAGCGAGGTCGTCAGCGACGTCGATCACCTTGACGGGGTTTCCGCGCTGGTTCTGGTAGCCACCCACGAAGTAATCGACGAGGGAGCTCAGGTTGTAAGGAGGCACACGCGTCGACTTCTCCTTGCAATCGCCTAGGGGCTGGTCCTTAGGGCTGCCAAAGAGGGCCGAGCAGACAGGGCTTGTGACCACTGGAACGCCGCCAGCGCCACCCTTCGAGTCTTCACTCTTCGAGGCACTCGTAGGCTTGCTTTCGCTCGAGCTGGCGCTAGGAGCAGCGCTTGGCGAGCTCTGGCTCTGAGGCTGGCTGCTGCTAGGAGCAGCGCTCTGGCTCTGGCTCTGAGACTGGTTGTTGTTGTCGTCCTGAGCAAAAACGCTAGCCACCGCAACGGCAAGAAGGGTAAGGGGGACACTGAGCTTGACCATTGCGAATGTGAGGGTACTGGTGGACGTAGGACACCAAACACAGGAAGGGTGTTAGACGGAACAGGAAGCCCTCCGTTTACGCAATAAATTTGACACGCCATTGGCGCCTTGTTGTTGATACACGCTCGGCCTAATTCGGAATTGGCCTTCGGCGAGTGCATTGAGCCTTACTTGCTAACAGTCACATATATTTGCGGAAACTCGTATCGGCCGATACGACCGGCCAATATGCGTCGTTCATCACACACTAGCTATGCATAAAATCCTTTCTCCTCTACGCGCCACAGCAACCCACTTGTTTATGTGAAATGTCGAGCTTCGTGATTGGATAAAAAGATGCGCGAAATTCATCCCATATGCCACTGGTTCTGCCATATGCAAAACTGTGTGCGCCAGCTGTGAGAAGTGGATAGGAATTACATGGAGCTTGCGCAGCTATTCACGCTTATCGCTATGCCCGACGTCGGCATGGGCGCTTGGCCGTGATCGGCGCCTGATGCGAGCGCATACCGAGACGCATGCTGTAAAAAGACTGTGATTTGTCTACTTGGTTTATGATCAGGGGGCGTGTAGGATTTGAGCCGAAGGTGGCTTTGAACATGTATGGCCGCGCGCGCGCTCACACCATAGACAGGCTCAAAGCGCATAGCATGACAACCAATGCGGTCAGGGTGGTGATGACGTCGATGGACGCGGCACCACCGGGAAGAGAGTGTGTGGCCACTGGTGATGCACGGCTCGTTGGAGATGCCCCTCTAGTCGCAGGAGATGATGCGGGCTCGGAAGATGTCGTATTTCTCCGCGGGTCATGATATCTGTGAGCACCGGCGGCGGCACCTGCGCCAGCTCCTATGCCAGCTCCGGCGGCAGCTCCGCCACCCACACGTCCTCCGCCAATACGGCCGCCGCCCACACCACCTATGCCACCTCTTCGCTTGTCGAGTTCGGGGCGCACCGTCGAGGTTGGATGATGCTCATCCCCCGCATACGTTAGAAGGGACGGCTCGGAGACGCCCGTTGATTCAGAAGCAAGCTCTGCTCTATGAGCTGGTCTGACTTCACCGACCAGGCAGACCAAAAGTAGGGCTAGCACGATGCCCTGGCACTTCATGATCTAGACACTCGTGAGAGCCAGGATGCATATGCAGGTCGGTATGGCTGTAAGCATCCGAGACAAGAGCGCTTATGTAAGTGCTGGCGGCAGCCCACACGCCCCTCGCAACTGGTCGCGATGCGCTCAGAGAGCACTACGATTTGCCGCGTTCATATCGATACATATGTCTACTTAGTAGGGCACTAGCAGCAACCGCCCTTGGATTGAGTGTTAGACGTGCTGTTAAGTCTTTGTGTGCCATTCGAGCCGGGCACATTGGATGTGATGCCCTGGTCAACAAGATGGTCCTTGACTTGTTGTGCCAGCTTAAAGAAGGCCTCGTCGACGTTGGTGTTCGACTTGGCGGACGTCTCGATGTACTGCATGCCCAGTTCTTCTGCAAGTGCTTTGCCCTGCTCTTCAGTGATGACCTGCGCGTTAGATGATGTTCACATACACGTTTTTCTTCCCAGTCGCATTTGTTGCCGACCAGGATCTTGCATGCACCGTCGTTGGCATGCTGCTGAACATCCTTGTACCAATTTCGGACGTCTGTACGCGTAAGCTTGTATAAATGTACGTACTTTGGAAGCTCTTCTCGTCTGTCAGGTCGAAGACAATCAGAATACCCATCGATCCACGGTAGTAGGCAGTAGTGATCGTACGGAAGCGCTCCTGGCCGGCCGTGTCCCACTAGCGATAGTGTTAGAAAATCATACATGTCTGCTTTACTTACAATTTGTAGCTTGATGCGTTTTCCGTCCACTTCGATCGTGCGGATCTTAAAGTCGATACCAATCGTAGTAATGAACGACGGCGTCCACGAGTCGTCGCAGAAGCGGAGAAGCAAGCACGACTTGCCCACGCCTGTAGTGTCAGCGTATATTCGCGTACTTACCAGAGTCACCGATCAGAAGCAGTTTGACAAGGAGGTCGTAATGCGGTTGGGGCATGATTCACGATTTCCTTGGTTGTAACAAACAACGTGCATCGCTCGCCTGTGGGCATCTCTCAGTCCGCCCTCCATCACCACGTGACATGTGCGAGGCCGGAACACCATAGTAGCGGTACGTCTCCAAGAAGACTGGGGTGAGACGCTGTGTATGTAGTGCATGCGTGGCGTTCGGGATGAGGGCGATGTCATTCATCCAGTCTGTGCGCTGTCTGCCTGTATGGTCATCGGCAGCGCGCTCAGGGTCATAGGGAGCTAAAAGGGCCCAATTTCGAGAAACACACTCTCCACTATGCTACGAACTTGGGTGCGATCGGTTCAACACGATGCGCGCGCTAGGCTGAACATCGCCGCTCGAGTAGGCGTGCCGCGTGCCTACGCCACGAAACCACCCAAAGACGACGATGGAACCCCTCCAACCTCGTTTGGCCCACCAGAGCCGTCATCATACATGTCGTCCGTATCAGAAGCTGCCACAGAAGCCAACGCCAAGCCATTGCCGTTCCTGTCACAACCTCTCGGTATTACCAAACGACCTACATCGGAGAAGCCGTCATGGACGGAAAGGCATGCCGAATGGTTTGATCGCGACGTGCGACTCGAAAAGCGGCGCTTGATGTACGTACAGCGAAAATGCTAACGTTCCACAGCATCAAAGACGCTACGCGTGGCTACTTCCACGACTTTCACGAGATTCGCTCGCATGGCGGCAAGACTTGGCGGAGTCCACAGACCATGATTCGCGCGGATGTATGTACCTACACACACGACTCACGCCACAGAAAGCACGCTATTTCCCCGATATCCAAGGCACCTGCTTAGCCGACAAATCGAAAAAACACACGGCTGACATGCTGTTTGGACACGTGTCAATTGTAGCCATCGTCACATCCAGAGTATCGGAGGAGCACACTCGGAGCTTTTACGAGGCCGCGCTCGAGCGTTTCCGATCCCATCCCCATTTTCAGCTCGTGCAAATTAACCTACAAGAAAATACGCTCAAGGCATACCTCCTGTCTTTATTTTTATCATCTCTCCGCGCACAAGTCCCTACAGACCTCCAGTCGACGTACCTCTTGAGCCAGCAGAACATGGACATGGTTCGTGAACCTATGGGACTCCACAATAAGCACGTCGGATACACATACCTCGTCGGACCTGACGGAAAAATCCGCTGGGCTGGCAGTGCCTTTGCCGAAGCCGACGAGGCTCGTACCCTTGTGGCCTGCACAGGCGTGTTGCTTGACCGTATGCCAGGTGGCCGTAAGGCATCGTAGCACGTGATCCATAAGAACCCCCCAAAAAAAATCGTCTGCATGACTTGCATTGGACGATCATGGAGCGTGTGCAGTACTCGTTGGAACGCACACTTCCGCAGCTCCGCGTGCTGGATGAGCACGGCATACTGTCGAAAGATGAATTACGCTCTTTGACATCCCAGAGGCAGTCTTTTGAGGCGCGTCTGATTCGTCGCAAAGCAGACAAGAATGACTTTGTGAGGTACTTGGACTTTGAAGACGACTTGCACGCGCTCATCATGCTACGTGCCCGCGAGCGCAATCGCCATGTGATGGAGCGCATCAAATCAGGTGATGAAGACGCCAAGTCACAGCTCCTTCCTCGTTCCTTCTTCCCGAAGCAGGCTGCGCATTCATCAGCGCACTGCGTCGCGATTTTCGAGCGCTTGGTGCTCAAGTTCCGCTGGGATCTCGATGCATGGGAGCGGTACATTGCCTGGGCTAAGAAACGCAAGATGCGCGTCGTCGCTGGCCGTGTGTACGCGCGTGCGTTAGCAATGCATCCTATGCAGCCGTCGCTGTGGCTCTCTGCTGCCGACTATGAGCTCAACACACACGCTGACACCAGCGCAGCCCGGGCCCTCCTGCAGCGTGCGATTCGCACCAACAAGCTCAGCGAGACAGAGGAAGGCCGCAGCAAAGCACAGCGCACGTCGCGTGGCGCCTCCCATCTTGGTGCCTATCGCTGGCGCCTATCATCGTATGAACGTGACGTGCTTCGGCTATGGGTGGAGTATTTTCGTATGGAACTCGTGTTTATGGAGCGCTTGCGTCGGCGATGGCGTGTGATAGCCGGCGATGATGCGGACGAAGAAGCAGCAGCGGCTGAACAAGCGGTGGCTTCCGACGTCCCCGAGGCAGATACCCCCGAGAGCGAGCCGCATGCACCCACCGAAGCACAAGACCACATCCGCCAAGGTGCTATCCCGCTTGTTGTGCTTGACAGTATCCGCACGACCGTGCCAGGCTCTTTGCACCTGTTTGTATACGTGGCGCTTCTACAGCTGCTGAGCTCGTTTCCTTTTAGCGACTCGCTTATCGTGAAACAGCATGGCGACATTACTTCGCTGCGAACCACACATGGTGTCCAGGGACATGGAGATGCCATACGTGACAAGCTGATGCGAAGTGTGCTCAGTGCATGTGATCTCGACACACTTTCGTGCTTGTTCCCGCTATACCACGCCTTGCCGAGCACTGAGGCTTTACCTGCATCTCAAGCTGATGAGGAATTAGACACACATGCCATATTGCACGGAGCAAGTCAGTTGCATGGCACGTACTCATCTGCCATCGATCCGCTATACACGTATGCCCAAGTGCCAGAGGAGCTACGTGACACAGGAATCGTGGCAGGCGCGAATGACCCATGGACGGCGTGCCAGCCCGTCATTTTGCTGCTGGAAGTGCTGCACCAGCGCTTTATTCAGGACGAACACGCTACGCCGTATCTGCGCATGCTTACCAAAAAAGGTGACCTTCCCGCCGTGGTGCAGCGCACCGTGTCCCAGTTCCGCGAGCATCCTGCCGAGTCGCTACCGTTTCTCACGACGCTCTGCGCTTTGTCGACTCGTTTCGGGTTACACGAGCCTCACCTGCTCGCCTACCTGTCGCGCATTGAAGTACAGCTTACCAAATCCCTGGACATGCCATGGGTTGCGCTCGTAACGACTAGCGATCGTGCACTGGAACCTGTCGAGACCCAGCGCTTGAATCCATGTGCATGGCTTGCCCACGCTCATGCTGCGAAGTGGGACGAGCGGACGTGGAACGATGCACTTCATGCCTGCATGGCGCAGCAGCCAGATGCGCCGGTATGGGGCTTGCTCGTTGCATGGCAAAGCAACAAGCACTTGGCGTACGTGTCGCCAAGCATCGCTCGCACTGTCTTGTGGCGCATGTACCTCGAATGGGTGCCGACGTCGACCCAGAACCCTTTCCCGCTATACAAGCGCGCGGTACAGAAAACCGGCGCCGTCCTCGCATCGTCTCAACTGACGGGCACAGCCCGGGTTCATGCACAAACACTGCATGACGACGTAGTGCGCCAGGCCGTTGAGCAGACACTTCCCGACGAGCAGGTTCTCTCGATGGCACTATCTATCAGCTCGGCAAGCACCTCCTGCTGGCTCGCGATCGCAGATCACTGTGCAAAGGGTGCGTCTCTGGCTGCCGATCGCGTGTACCAACGTGCCGTGGACCAGGCCGAACGCGAAGGCAGTGTGGCCGATGCCATACAGACATGGCTCGCGTACCTCGCGTACCTTGCTCACAACGACATGCGCACGGCACTCACGCAGCTTGGCCACGCGTCGACACGTATGCGGGCAATGGGCGGAGCCGATGCGGTGGTGGCGTTGGAACAGCAGTGGCAGGCAATGACATAGTTGACCACGTGGCTTATGAACGCGTACGCGTTGCGCGTTGGCCGTTTTCTGGCTTTCCTTAGCATGTTTCGCTCGGCGGCACCGGCCGTGGCAGGCGAGTACGGTAGGCATGCCCAAGTCGTACACCACCCGTCGCGCGCGACTGGGCTTGCTGCATACCCGTTCCGACTAAATATGTACACGGTGCCACCTGTGCAGGATATTACTGTCGAGGAATTTGAGCAGTGGGCGTTGGATCGGCTGCACGTCCTAGCTGAAATTGAAAATGCGTCGGCGCGCAACCAAGCATGGCCTGAGACCAAAGCCCTCATCGAGAAACGCATGGGCGAGTATATGCCTCTGCGCTCGAATGCGGTGGCGCAGTCCGGCACGGCGACAACGTCTTCAGCCAAGTCCAAGGAGCTGCTGGCTGAGCGCCACAAAGACCACGTCTCCCACTTTGTCCTACGCCTTGCATTTTCACGCACAGAAGAACTGCGCAGACGATTTCTTTACGCGGAAACGACATTGTTCCGATGGAAGCTCGAGACAGAACACATCGCTGAACGCGAGGCGTTTTTGCGTTCGCAGGACTTTGTGTGGCACATGGTATCGCCCGACGAGCAGCGCCGCTTTCGCGAGCAACTGCTGGCCGTACACCCGCGCCTAGCCGCGTCGTTCGATGCTGAGTCGTTTGTTCAAGTGCCATGGCACCGCGTCCCTGATCTTGTCGAAAAGCGCCGCGTGTTTGTCCACAAAGGCACTGCATGGATCCCCACCAAGGAGCAGTCAAGTCTGGTGCTTGCAGAGTTTCAGAGTCATCTGCAGTCGCAGCTGGAGCTGACGGCGCGTGCGCTCCCGCGCCTCGACGAGGACGATCGCCTGATGCCTGTGCTCGAGCATCTGACAATGGGCACGATTCTCGGTGCATCGACAGAATACGCGACAAATGCGCTGCTGAGTTCCGACGGCGAAACTTTGGCGCTTACCGCGAATATGATCGAGCCCCTCGTGCAGCAGCATGCGCCGCTGTGCATGCGCCACTTGCAAGCGACGTTGTCCAAGACGCATCACTTGCGCCACTATGCACGACTGCAGTACAATTTGTACCTCAAGGAGCTGGGTCTGCCTGTCGAAGAAGCCCTGCTGTTTTGGCGCCGCTCATTTAGTTCGATGAGCGACGACAAGTTTGCCAAGGAACACCGCTACAATATCCGGCACGGCTACGGTCTTGAGGGCCGGCGCCTCAGCTACCCGGCCAAGAGCTGTGCGCGTATCATAACTCAGGACCAGCCCGGCGGCCAGGACACGCATGGCTGCCCCTTTCGCCACTTTTCCGCGGCGAACCTTTCTGCAGCGCTGGCAGCGCACTATCATCTCTCCCCGCAGGAACAAAACGACATTGTCGCGGCGGCACAGGCCGGGCATTATCAGGTTGCATGCACACGTGTCTTTGAGCTCACGCACCGGGCGCAGGGCGTCCGGGCGGGCGATGGCCTCGGCCAAGGTGAGAATGTATCGCATCCGAATCGATACACCGAGGCGAGCTGGCGCCTCGCGCAGTCGTCGACAGCGGGTGATATGTAGTATACGAATGTACAAAACTAGGTACTGGATGGCTTTTTCCGTAGCAAAAAGCGGATGAACCGCTCACCATATTCGACGGGTGGCACGGGACTAATGGCATGGCGGTCGTGCCAGAGGGCCTTCCATATATGCTCGGAGCGCTTGCGCGCGTCGAAGCGCGTAAACAAATCAATGATGCCAAAATAGTAAACGAGACCCAGGGGCTGGTCATGCTCGTCTGTCGCACGGAATCCGCCCTCATCCTGGTAGAATAGGGAGCGCTGCTGCTCGGCACGTTTGCCTTGCATATCCTGCAGTGATGTCTGGCGCGGATGGTTGCGTGAGAACTGCAGCTGGGTGGACGAAGCGTCCGCTTCTTTGTCGTCCACAGGTGACACGAGGATCGACGGGCGGCGGAGCATCGGCGCTGACTTGTTGATAGGTGACGTGGATGGGCCGTAACTGAGATCGTGCAAGCCAATCAGCAGGGAGTAGTCCATGAGCTGAAGGCGCTGCAGCAAGCTGACATCGGCGCGCAACTGCCGCTCAAATTGCGCGCGCTTTTGTGGACCTAGCTCGACGTACCGATCACGCTGCAGCCAATTCATGTCCTTGAGCACGGCAGATGGCTTGGCGGACATTTGCTCACGAGACACGGTCGAGCCTTTGAGGTCGTAGACTTCGTGCACGTCGCGATGGGAGGGGAATAGGTTGTTCATAATCACGAAATGGATCTTTCTCCTGCCAGGCAACTTGACTCTATGCAGCCCGTAAAACTGGCTCAGGAGTGTATGTGGATTCCCACGCACATGCTCGTAGTATGCCGGCAGGAACCGCATAAACAGCCTGTGCTCCTCTGACCGAATCGTCTTGATAATAAAGCGGTAGTCATGAGAAAAGTAGAAAAAGGAGCCACTCTTACCGGGCGATCCGAGCTCTGTCAAAATGTACTTGGCCGCGAGCGAGAGCAGGTAATCACCCGCATCGAGTCCAAAGTGCCGTCGAAGCTCGCAGAACACACCGGGTGCATAATCCTTGAATTTGAAGTCGTAATTCGACGAGGGACGGAGCTCGTTGCCGATGATGTCAAAGGTGAATTTGTACTTGGCCGTAAAGTCAGCGGGTGTGAGTTGCGTACGCGGCCGCGCCTCGTTCCGCGAGACGGCGATGCGGATGCCAGTGAGCATATGGTACATGAGCACATAGTTGACGTGGTCTTCGCCAATCAAGTGGCCCTTGAGAGCCAGGGGCATCTTGGAGCGATGTTCCTTTACACGCCATGAGCGACGCAGAGCGTCTGCATTTTCGGCCATCTCCTCATCGAACGTGAGCTCGCTCGACGAGCGGCCTGTCTCTCGAGGCACGAGCAGCGGCGGCGCGGGTGCCTGGCGCGTCCGCCGCGGGCCCAGCATCCGCTGCACGTTGGCGAGAGGGGGTAACGGGGTATACGGGTAGGCCATCGGCGCACTAGTCGATCCCGCTGGACTCGGTGAGGACTGCGCTGAGCTCGAGGCCAGGGTGGCCGAGTGCGGCACCGCGGGCAGTGGCGTCGGCGATGCTGCTGTGCGTGCATCATCCAGCGAGCGCATCCAGCGCAATCGACGACGGCGCGTAGGCGGTGGGGTTAACATGACGGGTGCAGGCGCATTGTCGTCGTATTTGGGCGTGACGCGCGGCGACGCATAGGGCATCGTGCGCGACAGAGTGACGTCATACGTTTCGCGTGTGTCACTATCACTCACGCGAATCACCTGCTCTTCAGCACCCAGTGCACATCGCACAATACTCAGTGGGTCATTTGCGTCTATGCTGCGTACGTTGCCGGGCATGCGGCCCGGCGCCTCGTGCGGAGGCGGCGTGGCCGACAGCATGTCGAAGGGAAACCGAGCAGGGCCTCGGCCGGACGCAAGGGGCGTGTGGCTGGCTGATGAGGCGGCCTCCACATGATGAATAGAGTGTGCCACCATGGACCACGAGGCAGGGCCGTCGAGGCGGCGCTCCGCCTTTTCGTGCTCGCCTCGCGACTTTCATTTGCCTCAGTCGATCATCGAGGTGGAAGATGCCACCGTGACACGCACACCTGAGTCGCGCATTCCTATACCTCCAAAGCGACATACTTCAGCGCGGTGTGTGCCGGCTGTGCTACGGGATAAGAACAAGATGCGTGTGGCTGAGCTCCTGCAAGAAGAACGGACGCCAAGCTGTTTTGAAATTGCGTCTGAGGCACGTCTGCAGCGTCACTTGATGGGCCAGACGTCGCTACAGGACCATGTATCTCGTCGTGTGCGGCGATCACGTATCGCGCAGGAGCGCGGCGTGCGTGTGACAAGCCTTTTAGGTGTGTCCCTGTCTCTTATACACATCTGACGCTGCCGACGATACTCCTTGTGTAGA